>JADMIO011301947.1_pt1 | contig 68199 bp, 64 predicted proteins | sample 8958161 | NCBI WGS metagenome assembly JADMIO01 (sample SAMN16585339, study PRJNA669376) | soil metagenome | isolation source: Crop rotation soil | place: USA: Cullars Rotation, Alabama | collected 2011 | reverse complement strand
CCGAAGGTGAGCCAGTGTGATTACATTTGCGGCCTAACTGTGGCCAGTCCAGTTACGCTGGAGTCACTAGTATTTAGGTGACACTATAGAAGCGGCCGCGACAACTTGTCCACGTGGAATTCTAAGCTTAGGATCCCAATGTGCTGGAAAGAACTGTTCGTCTACCTCGCAGCCCTCGAATCCGGCATGAAGCCGACTGACACCATCGTCGACGAGCCCGTCACCATCAACGGCTGGAGCCCGCGCAACGCCAACCGGACGCATCTCGGCGCGGTCACCCTACGCGAGGCCTTTGCCAGGTCGATTAACACGATCAGCGCGAAAATCGGTCAGCAGCTCGGGTTCTCGACCATTGCCGACATGGCGCGACGCTTCGGCATCAGCGGCACCATCTCGACCTACCCGTCGATGGTGCTGGGGACGAGCGAAGTTCGGCTGCTCGACATGACGCGCGCCTTTGCGGCGGTCGACAATCGCGGCGTCTCCGTCGTGCCCTACGCCATCCGGCGCGTGGTCACCGCCGACGGCCGCCAGCTGTACCGTCATGAGAATAGCGAGGACCGGGTCCTCGTCGCGCCCTGGGTCGCGGCCGAGATGACCGACCTCCTGCAATCGGCCGTCCTCTCCGGAACGGGGCGTGCGGCGCAGATCGGGCGGCCGGTGGCGGGCAAGACCGGCACCACCAGTTCCAACAAGGATGGCTGGTTCATCGGCTTCTCGAGCGGGCTGACGACTGGCGTGTGGATGGGGCGCGACGATGCCAAGGCGGTCGTCGGCCTATCGGGAGGTCATGCACCGGCCGCTGCATTCCACGACTTCATGATCGTCGCCACGGCCAATCGCCCGGTCGAGCAGTTCGAGACTCAAGTCCCGATGCCGGACTGGCAACTGGCTCCCGAGGAAGAATTCGGCGCCGAGACGACGGACGACAGCGGCTTCGAACCGATGGTCGATGAAAATGGCTATCCCCTGCCCGGTTCCAACAGCGGCTTCCCGGGTGATCAGCCCGGATATCTGCCGGGCGGCTCGACGCCAAACCAGCAGACGCTCGACAATGTATTTGGCGGGCCTTCGCGCCAGCCTTCAACCACGCCGCCGGGTTATCCACCGCAACAGCAGCAGCCCCCGCCCCAGCAGCGGCCGGCGGACCGCTATCCTGTGCCTCCCGAGCAGCGGCCGGCGCCGCCGCCCCCGAGGTCAACCACCCCGCCCGATCCGCTTGAGCCGAGGTCCGACGGCTTTCAGTAGCGCTCTGGCCGTCGCCGTAGGGGCCCCGTACAACTCCTGCTCCAAGGCCTTGAACTTCGGTCCGTGGTTGAGGTGGGCAAGGTGTGCCACCTCATGCGCGACGACGTAGCGGCGCACTTCTGGAGGCGCCAAAATGAGCCGCCAGCTATAACGGATGCGCCCGTCCGACGAGCAGCTCCCCCACCGCGTCCCTGCATCGCCAACCGCTACGCTTTGCACCTCAGCGGGGATTCGTCCCGCGACCTCGCGAGTTTCTTCAGTGAGCAAGTCGAGGGCTCGGCGCCGGAGGAAGCGTTCGATACGCCCACGGAAACCCTCCAAGGGCCCACCGCAGGCGATCCGGCTTTCGCTCATCACGGGCGTCCGCGGCAGGTCCGCAGACCAGAACAGCTCGATGTTACGGCCCTCGACGGGAATGGTTGCCCCCGGAACCAACGGCTCACCCGGTGCCATCGCCGCAAGCTGCTGCTCGATCCATCCGCGCTGTTCGCTGGCCCATTTCAGTGCCGCCTTGCGGCTCATCCTTGCCGGGCAGGTGAGCTTGAGGACCATCCGGCCTTCATCGATCCGCAAACGGAGACCGCGCGCCGAGCGCATCGGGCGAATTTCGATCGGTAACGGAAGCGCCTCCTCCAGGAGATGCGCGTCAAAGCGGCCGGTCGACCACATGCCATTCGAGCTCACCGGCATCGACCTCGCTGACGGTCCAGCCGCGCGTCGACTTGCCGGCTTCGTGGACCGTGTCCCGGCTTCCCGAGATCAGATAATGCCATTCGGGCAGCGGATCGCCGTCCCGACGCAAGCGATAGGCGCAAGTCTCCGGAAGCCAGTCTAGCTTGTCGAGGTTTCGTGCGTTCAACACCACGCAGTCCGACACATGCTTCTTGCGGTTCGCATAGTCCGTGCATTGACCGGAACGGCGGTCGAGAAGCTTGCAGGCGACGTTGGTCGCGTAGAGCAAACCGGTCTCTTCATCTTCGATCTTGTGGACGCAGCATCGACCGCAGCCATCGCAAAGGGCTTCCCACTCACCGCGGTCGAGCTGGGCTAAGGGCTTCTCCCAGAAAGCTTTGTCGTCCTTCATGACAGGGCAAGCCATGGTCTGCTAGGGAGCGCCGGGTCAAGGAGCGATGCGGGGAATATCGGAAATGAAGGCTTTGAAGCTGGCTCTCGCCAGTGTGGCCATGGCAACTGCCATGCCGCTCGCGGCCCAGGTGCAGATGGGGATGGAAGGTCCCACGTTCCTCCAGGCCCTGCGCGATCGGGACGACGCCAAGGCAATGGAAATGCTCACGGCCAACCCGCGCATCGTCAATTACCGCGATCCCAACGGGGAGACCGCGCTTCTGACCGCCATCGGCCGGCGTGATGAGCAATGGACCGGCTATCTCCTCAACCAGGGAGCGGACCCGAATCTCGCATCTCGCGATGGCGATACGCCGCTGATCCTCGCCTCGCGCCTTGGCTTCGACACCGCGGTGGAATGGCTGATCGGGCTGAACGCCAAGGTAAACGACAAGAACCGCACCGGCGAGACGGCTCTCATTGCCGCCGTTCGCGGCCGTCAGGCGCGTGCGGTCAAGGTGCTGCTGGAAAATGGGGCCGACCCCGACATTAGCGATTCCGCCCAAGGCTATTCGGCGCGCGAATATGCGACGCGCGACACGCGCAACCGCGAACTGCTGAAGCTGATCGAGGGCGCCAAGTCGAAAAAGCCGGCCGTGGGACCGACCCGCTAGCTTCCTGTTCCCAAGCTAGGATCGATCTGCGCCGACAGCCGCCGGGCCGCACGGCGCGCAAAGCGAAGCAGTTCCGACTTCCGGCGAGCAGGCGCCAACGGGCGGTTGGCGGCATTGCGCACGACCGCAGCGTCATAGCGGTCGGCGACGATCAGACCGGCTTGGTCGGGAAGATAATGGTCGGAGTCGAGGATCGAGGCCAGCGCAGGCGGCACCGCCCAATAGAAGCGGTCGCAATAGTCGAGATATTCGGTCCACTTGCAGTCGCCGACGAGATCCGACTTGGCGACCTTGATCTCGACGATGGTCAGCCCGCCCTTGGGATCGATTGCCATCATGTCGGCGCGGCGGCCGTTCGCCAGCGGAACCTCACAAATCGAGAATAGATCCTGGCGGCAGAACAGGCGCGTGACGCCGCGCGCAACTTCGGCCGCAATGGGTGGCTCATCGGCGAAGCAGGGCGAATCGATGGCGACGTCCATCGCAAGACCGTAGAACAAAGCGGGACCGCCTGGAAAGGCGATCCCGCTGCCCTCGCTCCTCGAAAGTGCGACTAGCGGTAGAAGATGTGATTGCCGATGGAGGCGACGCGAGTGCGGTGCCAATTCGGCGAGACTCGGCGCGCATGGAAGAACAGAGCGTTCCCTACCGCGGAGTCCTTGAGGTCCTGGTCGACGATCTTCGCGATCGCGACTGCCGTCTGCCACTGCTTGCTGGAGTGCGACACGCTCGGCAGGCGATGTCCGCGAACGAAGCTGAACTGGCCGCGTTGAAGGATCACGCCGCAATAGGTCGACGGATAACGGCCCGATTCAGCGCGATTGGCGATCACCTGACCGACCGCAAGCTGGCCGGCGAGGGGCTCGCTCTTCGATTCGAAATAGATTCCCGTGGCCAGACATTCGAGCTCGCGGCTGCCGGCTTCGGACCCGCGAAGCTCGGCGACCATTGAGGCCAAGTCCATCTTGGGCTCAACGGTCGCGACTTCGTCGGCCGACTGGTCGGCGCCCGCAGTGGGCTCAGTGGCCTCCGGCGCACTGTCGTCGGTAAGGGTAGGCCCGGCATTGAGCAGCTCGGGCGTGACAATCTTCGGCAGCGATGCGCTCGACACTTCGATCAGCGGCTCATCCGTGCTTGCGACCTGGGCCGGGGCGACGGAGCTTGCACTGAGTGCGGCGAAAACCAGCAACGCTGTTCGCGGAGATAGCAACATGAAATCCGGTCATTATGCGGTGGTCCGCCAGTAGGATGGCCGAAAAACTCGCGGAAAACTGCCCGCTGGCCGTCCTTGGTGAATCCCCGTCTCGCGTGGCACTTCCGCCGGATTGCCCGGTCGGAGGATGCCCCCCGCTCTTCTGTTAAGCGAGCCTTCGCCCCCGAAACGAAGGGGGTCAACCTTCGGCGATCGTTTCAGCGATGAATCGTTCCGGCTGTGCGATATCCAGTTCAATCAGCCACAAATCCTCGTCGAAGCGTGTGCGCCGCGCGAGGAATCTGTTGAGCTCGTCGGAACTTTCCGAATCCGAGGGGCCACTCCGTTCCCACCGATATGTTCCATCCGGCGTCAGCATCCGCTCCATACAGGCAATATGCCGCCCCCGGCTGGCGATGAGCAGCAGCAGCGCGCCCCGATCCGTATCGCCCTTTCGGATAACGGTCGCGAAGTCACCTTGGGCCTCGGCCCTGCGCAGCAGGGCGCCAACTTCCAGCGCACTCGGCAGGCGCGCGCTCAGCCGGACCTCGCGGTTCGCGGGTAACGGCCCGGCACGTCAGGCAGCGTCGCGCTCATCGGCCCCCATCAGCACGGCGGCCATCGCGTCCGCCGTTCGTGCCCCGCGAATCTTATCGATCGTCGGCCCGTGACGCACCACCCGGCTGATCGCGGCGAGCGCCTTCAGATGTTCGGCTCCCGCGTCAGCAGGGGATAGCAGCAGGAACGCCATGTCGACCGGCCGGCCGTCGATCGCCTTATAGTCCACCGGCTCGGCGAGCCGGGCGAACAGGCAGTAGATGCGGGTGAGGCCCTCGACCTTCCCGTGCGGGATCGCGACCCCTTCGCCAAATCCCGTCGACCCGAGGCGTTCGCGCTCCACCACGCTTTCCAGCACAGCGGCCGAATCAATCACCAAGCGCTGTCCCGCGAGCGTTGTCAGCTGCTGAAGCAATGCGCGCTTGCTACCGACCGGCAAGCCGACGCGGATGGCGTCGAAATCAAGGAAATCACAAAGGCGCATGGTTGCGGTCACCCAAGGTCCGCCGGCTCGGAGCTGACGGATATGAATCCGAGGACGGTCAGGCCGGTTTCGGCTCGACCCATCCGATGGTGCCGTCGTCGCGGCGATAGATCATGTTGAACTCGCCCGATGCGCTGTTGCGGAACATCAAAGCCGGTGCACTGCGCAGATCCATGAGCATGACGGCATCGGACACGCTGGCGTCCGGAATGTCGGTGCGCGTCTCGGCGATGATCGGCGGGCTGTCGGGCGCTTCCTCTTCCTCGATCAAGGGAGCGGAGAAAACCGTATAGCCGGCATTCTCGACATATTCGGATTGGCCGCCCTTATGGTCGCGGAGTCGCTTCACATAGCGGCGGAGTTGCTTTTCGATGCGATCGGCAGCGCCATTAAACGCCGTCTTGGCCTCCTGGGCCTGGTGCGATGCCTTGAGCACGATGCCCTTGGCGACCGGCGCCAAGATATCGCAGGTGAAATCATTGTTGGGGCCGCGCCCGAACGTCACATTGGCGCTGACGGCACGGGAGAAATATTTCTCGGTGATTTCCGAAATGCGGCTGGCCGCGGCTTCGTGAAGCGAGTCGCCGGTTTGGACCTGATGGTCAGATACCCGAACGTCCAAGGCTGAAGCTCCTTTCTCGAGCGGTTGGGCGGGCGCTTAGGGCGCGCCCGGAGCCGGCGTCAACCAGCCTCGGCGAACCGTGCCCAGAGCGGGCTGGCCAGCTTCGAGATAAACGCGCGATGACGCTCAAGTTCCGCATCATCCGGGGCATGCGGTCGCGGGACGCGAATTTCCCGGGCGATGACCGGCGCCGCCGAGGCTGCAACGTCGACCGTCTGGGTGTCCGCAACCAGGCCGAGCCCGATCTGTCGCCCGCCGGTCAGTTCAATATACACCTGGGCCAGCAATTGGGCGTCGAGCAAGGCGCCGTGCTTTACGCGGTGGCTGCGGTCGACGCCGAATCGCGTGCACAGCGCGTCGAGGCTGTGCTTGGCGCCTGGATGCCGCGCACGGGCGAGGACAAGAGTGTCGACCATCCTGCTGTTGCAAACCGGCGGTCTGCCGCAGCGCCGAAGCTCCCAGTTCAGGAAACCGAAATCGAATCCCGCATTGTGCGCGACGAGGGGTGAATCCTCGAAGAACTCCAGAAGGTCATGGACCCGGTCCACGAACAGGGGCTTGTCGGACAGGAATATGGTCGACAGGCCGTGCACCGCTTCGGCCTCGAACGGCATGTCGCGTTCCGGGCAGAAGTAGGCATGGAAATGACGACCGGTCTCGACACGGTTGAACATCTCGACGCAGCCGATTTCAACCATGCGATCGCCATTTGCCGGATTGAGCCCGGTGGTCTCGGTATCGAAGATGATTTCCCGCACGCGGACGTTATCGGCCGGTCGGGAGTCCTAGACAAGTCAGAATGTCTTCGACCTGGCGCTTCGTCGCAACCAGATCGCCACCATTGTCGATGACGAAATCGGAGCGGCGGCACTTTTCCTCATCCGGCAACTGGCGCGCGAGAATCGCGTCCAGTCGATCGGGCGTCATGCCTGGCCTTACAAGCACGCGACGGCGCTGGACATCGACCGGCGCCGACACGGTGATAACCTTGTCGAAGGCTGCAGCACCGCCGGTTTCGAACAGCAAGGGAATGTCGAACAACAGGGCTGGCGAGTCCCTGTGCTCGGTCACGAAACGCTCACGGGCCGCCTCGACAACGGGGTGAACGATCTCCTCCAGCGATTGCAGCTCCGCCGGCCGTCCGAGGACTGCTGCGCGAAGAGACTCGCGGTCCAATTCGCCGTTGCGCACAGTCTCCGGAAACTTCGCACCAATCGCCGCGATGAGCTCCTGGTCCGCGGACTGCAGATCACGCACGGCCCGGTCGGCGTCGAAGACTGGAACCCCCGCATCCTCGAACATCCTGGCGACCGTCGACTTTCCCATGCCGATGGAGCCGGTCAGAGCGATCCGGATCACGACCGCAGCCTTTCGAAGAGTTCGGTATCGAGGTCACGCGGCGGGGCCTTCCCGAACAGCGCTTCGAAGCTTGCCGCCGCCTGTTCGACCAACATCGCGATTCCATCGATCGTCGTCATGCCGCGCGCCTTGGAATCGGCCACCAATGCCGTCGGCGTGGTCACCAGATCGAACACCCAGCCATTGGCGGGCATCCCACTGCAATCGACGTTCAAAGAGGCCATTCCCGGCATCCCCAGCGGCGTCGCATTGATCACGCCATCGCTGGCGACGGGCGTGTCGAATCCCACCGGCTGTTCGCGCATTCCGAACTGCACCGCGAGCTTGAACGCCGCGGAAAGATCACGCGACTGGATGCGAACTGCGTGAAATCCCATCAAGTGAAAGGCCATCAGGACGGCGCGCGCGGCACCGCCATTACCGAGCAATGTCACCGACCCCGTCGGAGCGCCGGACTTCGCAAGCCCGTTCATGAGCGAAATGACCGCGCCGACGTCGCTGTTTCCGGCGAGGAGCTTGCCATCCCTCGGGAGCAGGAGATTCGCTGCGCCGGCACCGACCGCACGATCGCTCGCGCTGTCCGCAAGCTCGATTGCGTCAAGCTTCAGGGGCATGGTGACGTTGCAGCCGAGCCAAGCGGGATCGGTTCGCCGCTCCGACAGATAGGACGAAAGGGTCGCGCGCTCGACTCGAAACCGCCGATATTCCGCGTCGATCCCAAGCCTTTCGAGCCAGAAGCCGTGGATCGCTGGGGACAGGCTGTGGTCGATCGGATCGCCGATGACCTCGGCATAGGATCTCACGATTGGAGGACCCCGCGCTCCCGCAACGCCGCCAGCAACGCCATCAACGGCATTCCAAGGATCGTGAAGTGGCTGCCTTCGATCCGTTCGAACAGCTGCACACCGGGGCCTTCCATCCGGAAGACTCCGACACACTTGCCGACAGAGGGCCACTCGCGCCCGAGATAGTCGGCGATAAAATCCTCCGATAGATCGCGCACCCGAAGTCGCGCGGTTTCGACATAATCCCAATCCGCGGGGCCGCCGCACGCCAACGCAACACCGCTCGACAACTCGATGGTGCGGCCGGAGAAGAAACGGAGATGTTCGGCGGCCTCTTCGCGGCTCGACGGCTTGTCGAAGCTCCGTCCCTCGACGCTGACGGTCGAGTCGCTCCCGATCACCAGGTCGTCGAGGCGCTGGATGCTGACGGCGACCGATTTGGCGCGCGCCAATTCGCGGGCAAGCTCCTCGCCCTCAAGCCCGCGCGACTTCGCCTCATCCTCATCGATGGCCGCTGGTATCGCGATATGCTCGATGCCCGCGTCGAGCAGCATCTGGCGCCGGATGGCGCTCGAAGAAGCAAGGATCAGGGTCATCGGCATAACCTTGTGGAAAAGTGGGCCTGCACTCCTAGCGCGGCGATGGGGGCGGGCTCAACGCGCTCCTTGCGCGCAATGTCGCCCACAGAACCCCGGGTTTCATCCACGGCTCGCCCGTTTCATCCCCATGCTGTGAATCATGGGAGACGCGCTCCGCGACTCGCCGGAATCGCTAGGCCACGCCCGATTCCGGCTTGTTGGCAAAGTCGGGAGCCGCGCCTAAACCCCGGCTCCCGCGCCCCTACAACATCATCAATCTTTAGATTCTTAAATATATAAGAGGAGTAAGAAGGGTGGCCTCGAGCCCTGGCGATCACTCGAACGCGGCGATGAAGCCTCTGCTTGCCGTGCTTTCCGGTCAGCGCCGTGACCCGCCGCCCGTCTGGATGATGCGCCAAGCCGGTCGCTATCTTCCCGAGTATCGGGAGCTGCGGGCCGCCAAGGGCAGCTTCGTCGACCTGGTGTACGATGCGGAGGCTGCGGCGGAAGTGACCCTCCAGCCGCTCAAGCGCTTTGACCTCGACGCGGCGATCCTCTTTTCCGACATTCTGATCGTGCCGTTCGCAATCGGTCAGAACCTGACGTTCGTCGCTGGCGAAGGACCGCGGCTCACACCGCCCCTTGCGGAAGCGGACCTCGATAAGCTCACGCCATTTGCTGGGCGGCTCGACCCGATCTACCAAACCGTCGCCAAGGTGAAGCAACGGCTGCCGGCCGGTGTGACGCTGATTGGCTTTGCAGGGTCGCCCTGGACGGTCGCCACCTACATGGTCGCAGGGCAAGGGAGCCGGGAGCAGGCTGAAACCCGGCGCCTCGCTTATCTCGATCGCGGGCGCTTTCAGTCCATCGTCGATCGGATTGAAGACACGACCTTCGAATATCTGTGCGGCCAAGTCGACGCCGGCGCGGAGGTGCTGCAATTGTTCGACAGCTGGTCAGGCAGCCTTGCTCCCGACGAATTCGAGCGCTGGGTCATCGCCCCCACCGCGCGATTGGTGGGGAAGCTTCGCGACCGCTATCCGCGTCTGCCGGTGATCGGCTTTCCCAAGGGAGCGGGCGGAAAGCTGGGCGCCTATGCGCGTGAGACGGGAGTCACCGCTGTTGGGCTCGATGAGACGGTGGATCCTGTCTGGGCCTCGCGAGAACTCCCCCATGCGCTTCCAGTGCAGGGCAATCTCGACCCGCTGGCGCTGATTGCCGGCGGGGAGACACTCGCCGACGCAGTGAATCGCATTCTTGACGCGCTTTCCGGACGACCGCACATCTTCAATCTTGGCCACGGCATCCTCCAGGACACGCCGATCGCCCACGTCGATGAGTTGCTGTCCATCTTGAAAGGTCGCGGATGAGCGAGTTGGTCGGGTTCCTCGGTGCCACCTATCCGTGGGTGAAGGCGGCTCACGTCACCTTCGTGATCTTCTGGATGGCCGGCCTGTTCCTGCTGCCGAGATTTTATGTCTATCATCAGGAAACGACGCCCGGTTCGGCCGAGGATCGCGCGTGGATCGAGCGTGAAGGTCGCGCGCGGAAGATCATCCTAGTTCCGGCCATGGTGCTGGTGTGGATATTGGGTATCCTGCTGATGCTGCACACCGGCGCGCTCGAATACCACTGGTTTCACGCGAAGCTCCTGCTCGTGGTGCTGCTGTCTGCGTACCAGGGATGGATCGGCGTCTATGGAAAGCGGCTGGCGTCAGGCAAGCGGCCGATGGAGAGCCGCACGCTGCGGATCATGAACGAAGTCCCCGGCATTGCCGCAGCGCTGATCGTGGTGCTGGTGATCGTCCGTCCGTTCTAGCCGCTGCGGCAAACCACTCGGCGATTCTTCGCGTCACGACTGATTGACAGTCGGGGTCCGCGACCATAACTCGCAATCCGACGGCTGCCTCGGCCAGTTTTTCCTTTGCCGATTCAGCACTTCCAGCCCGGCACGGCGTCCTGCCTGCCGCTTTTCGCTTTCGATCGAGAGCCCGCGTTCCACATCTGCGCCCAAGAAAAGAATCCCCCATGCATTTGAAAGACCTCAAACAAAAAAGCCCCGCCGAGCTGGTCTCCATGGCCGAAGAGCTTGGAGTCGAGGGCGCCTCCACCATGCGCAAGCAGGACCTGATGTTCTCGATCCTTAAGGTCGAGGCGGAAGGCGGTGCCGAGATCATGGGCACCGGCACCATCGAGGTGCTGAACGATGGCTTCGGCTTCCTGCGTTCGCCCGAAGCCAATTACCTCGCCGGTCCGGACGACATCTATGTCGCGCCGAGCGTGGTCCGCCGTTTCGGCCTACGAACCGGTGACACCGTCGAAGGCGAGATTCGCGCGCCCAAGGAAGGCGAGCGCTATTTCGCGCTGACCCGCGTCAGCCAGATCAATTACGACGATCCCGAAGCGGTCCGCCATCGCGTCAACTTCGACAACCTGACGCCGCTCTATCCGGACAAGAAGCTCAAGCTCGATACGCTCGACCCGACCATCAAGGACAAGTCGGCGCGCGTGATCGATATCGTCGCGCCGCTCGGCAAGGGCCAGCGCGCTTTGATCGTCGCGCCGCCGCGGACCGGCAAGACCGTCCTGCTGCAGAACATCGCTCGGGCGATCACCGACAACAATCCCGAGGTCTTCCTGATCGTGCTTCTGATCGACGAGCGGCCGGAGGAAGTCACCGACATGCAGCGTTCGGTGCAGGGCGAGGTCATTTCCTCGACCTTCGACGAGCCCGCCCAGCGCCACGTCCAGGTCGCCGAGATGGTGATCGAAAAGGCCAAGCGCCTGGTCGAGCACAAGAAGGATGTCGTGATCTTGCTCGACTCCATCACCCGCCTTGGCCGCGCCTACAACACGGTCGTGCCAAGCTCCGGAAAGGTGCTCACCGGCGGCGTCGACGCCAATGCCCTCCAGCGGCCGAAGCGATTCTTCGGCGCCGCCCGCAACATTGAGGAAGGCGGTTCGCTCTCGATCATCGCGACCGCGCTGATCGACACCGGCTCCAAGATGGATGAGGTCATCTTCGAAGAGTTCAAGGGCACCGGCAACTCGGAAATCGTGCTCGACCGCAAGGTCAGCGACAAGCGCATCTTCCCGTCGCTCGATGTCGGCAAGTCCGGCACCCGCAAGGAAGAGCTTCTGGTCGACCAGGGCACGCTCACCAAGATGTGGGTGCTGCGCCGCATCCTGATGCAGATGGGCACCATCGACGCGATGCAGTTCCTGCTCGACAAGATGAAGGACGCCAAGTCGAACGAAGACTTCTTCGCAAGCATGAACCAGTGAGCTGAGCCGGCAAGTCCGGCACGCTTCATGCGTGCTGGACCTGCCTCACGGGACCTCCGCTTATGTTCAACTTCTCCGCCATTTTGACCCCTGCGGGTCTAGCGAACCTCGGGCAGATTATTGTCGGCGACCTGACGATGGCAGGCGACAACGTCGTCATCATGGGCTCGCTTGCGTCTGGCCTGCCGCCCAAGGACCGCAAGAAAGTTCTGCTGTTCGGCGTCGGAATGGCGCTGGTCTTCCTGATCGGCTTCGCCGTCATCGCGACCCAGCTGTTGAAAGTCACCGGGCTCGTGTTCGCCGGTGGGCTGCTGCTGCTGTGGGTCGCCTACAATATGTTCAAGGAGCTTCACCCGTCGAAGGTGGAGGTTGCGGACGATCCCGAGACGGCGGCGGTGGAAGGACCCGCGCAATCGAAGTCGCTTCTCCGCGCGGCGATCCAGATCACCATCGCCGACCTCAGCATGAGCCTCGATAATGTGCTTCTGGTCGCCTCGATTGCTCGTGAGAATCCCGCCTTGCTGTTTGTCGGCCTGACCTTCTCGGTGCTCTTCATGGGCTTTGCGGCGAATTACGTCGCGCGCCTGATCCAGCGCTATCACTGGATCAATTATTTTGGCCTAGCGGTCATCCTTTACGTCGCCGTCAAGATGATCATCGAAGGCTGGATCGGCGGTGACCATGTGCTGGGCTTGAGGACCGTTCTCCACCTCGGCTAGCGTGGGGCGGAACAATGGCGCCGGTAGCCCGTAGGAATAGTGCGGCATCGACGCGAAGGGGAATATCTTGATCGACCTGATTACCGGCGCTGTCGGGGCGCACGCGAGCGGTCTCGGCAGCCTGAGCGACATCTGGGCGTCGATCGTACGGGACTTCGCCAATATCGGAGATCCGGGCGCCCTGTCCGCATTCGTCCAGGTGCTGCTGATCGATCTCGTCCTTGCCGGCGACAATGCCATCGTCGTCGGTGCGCTCGCTGCAGGCCTGCCCGCGGAGCAACGCCGGAAAGTCATTTTGATCGGCGTCATTGCCGCGCTTGTCCTTCGCGTGGGCTTCGCGCTGGTCGTCACGCAGCTTCTGCAGATCGTCGGCCTGATCCTCGCGGGTGGCCTCCTCCTCCTCTGGGTCGCCTGGAAGATGTGGCGTGAGATCAACCATAAGGACGAAAGTCCGGGCTCGGCCGAGATCGTCGGCGACGAGCGATCGGGCCTCCGCCCTGCGAAAAGCTTTGCCGCCGCCGCCTGGGCAGTCGCCGTCGCCGACGTCAGCATGAGCCTTGATAACGTGCTCGCAGTGGCCGGTGCTGCTCGCGAGCATCCCGGAATCATGATCGTTGGCCTGGTCTTCGCGGTCGCCTTGATGGGCATCGCGGCCAATCTGATCGCTCGCTATATCGAGCGCTTCCGGTGGATTGCCTACGTTGGTCTCGTCGTCATTCTGTGGGTCGCCTTGAAAATGGTGTGGGACGGCTATCACGACGTCGCGCCCGTGCTTGGCTGGCCGGCGGCGCACGCGCTGGTTTGACGCTCCGCCCCGCTGCGCTACGCGGCAGGGGTGAACCAGGATACGATCTTCGCACTGGCGAGCGGACGTCCGCCCGCGGCCATCTCGGTCATCCGGATCAGCGGGCCAGTTGCGCATTCTGCCGCGAGTCAAATGCTTGGGAGCATGCCCCCGCCGCGCCAGGCCGCGCTGCGCAAGGTCAGGGACCCGGCTGACGGCAGCTTGCTCGACGACGCCCTGGTCTTGAGGTTCGATGGACCCGCAAGTGCGACGGGCGAGGACGTCGTAGAATTGCATTGCCACGGCGGCCGCGCCGTAGGGGAAGCCGTTCTTGCCGCCCTGGATAGCATCCCGGGTCTCCGGCGAGCGCGGCCCGGAGAGTTCACGCATAGAGCGTTCGAGAACGGTCGCATCGACCTGACGGAAGCTGAGGGGCTTGCCGATCTCATCGAAGCCGAGACCGAAAGCCAGCGCAAAGCGGCTCTGTTGATGGCCGATGGCGCCCTGAAGCGACAGATCGAGGATTGGCGTTCACGGGTGGTGGATCTGTCCGCGCGCGCGGAAGCGGCGATCGATTACGATGAAGACGGCGACGTTGGTCCAGACCCTGTCTTGGCGAGCGATTGCGCCGAATTGGCTGAGGAATTGTCGGAGTGGCTGCGGAAACCGCGAGCGGAAGCGCTCAAGGACGGAGTAACGGTCGTTCTCGCAGGACCGCCGAATGCCGGAAAGTCTAGTCTTCTCAATGCTCTAACCGGTGTCGACAAGGCAATTGTGACGGATATCCCCGGCACCACCCGGGACCAGATCGAAGTGCCGGTTTCGTTCGGCGGAACTCCGTTCGTGCTTATCGATACGGCGGGAATCCGCGATACGGACCAGACCGTCGAAGCGATCGGAGTGGAACGTGCTCGGCGCTCCGCTCTGGGCTGTGACATTTTGCTGTGGCTCGGTGAGCGAAATGACGCGCCCCGCCATCCGAGAACCGTCTTCGTGCACTCACGAAGTGACTTGGAAGATCGCGCGTCCGTCCCCGATGGTTCAGTGGCTGTGTCCTCGAAGACGGGATTCGGGACATCCGATCTGTTGTTGGAGGTTATGAGGCAGGCTCGCGAGTTGCTTCCAGCGGAGGGGGCCATCGCGTTAAATGGTCGTCAAGCCTCTCATTTGGAAGACGCCCGGGACGCGTTGCGCCGACCGGAGACCGATATCGTTTTGATGGCGGAACAACTCCGCGCTGCTCGAATGGCATTCGAGCGATTGAGCGGCAGGGCGACGGTTGAAGACGTTTTTGACGCGTTATTCGGGCGTTTTTGCCTCGGGAAATGATGTTTCACGTGGAACACCTGACCTGACATACAGCCGACCCCGCGTTATAGGCAGCCGGTGTTTGATGTCATTGTCATAGGAGCGGGCCACGCCGGATGCGAGGCCGCAGCCGCCGCGGCGCGGAGAGGGGCCCGTGTCGGGCTTGTAACGTTTCGTGCCGAAGACATTGGGCAGATGTCCTGCAACCCATCAATTGGCGGAGTCGGTAAGGGCCACCTCGTCCGCGAACTCGATATATTCGATGGGCTAATGGCGCGCGCGGCGGATGCGTCCGCAATCCATCGCCGAATGCTCAACCAGAGCAAGGGTCCCGCCGTACACGGGCCGCGCTTCCAAGCGGATCGCGTCCTGTATCGGCACGCGATGCGCCGGCTCATGAACGGCAGCGGCGTCGAGAATCTTACCTCTGAAGCCCAAGCGCTGCGGTTGGAGGGTGGCCGCGTTGTCGGGCTGGACACGTCGATCGGAACGTTCGGGTGCCGCGCGTTAGTCATCGCCACCGGCACATTCCTGGATGCCAAGATCTATATGGGCGAGGAGGTTCGCCCCGGGGGCCGCCGAGGTGAATCCTCCGCGGTCGAACTTGCTGAGCAGGTCCTGGAGATTGGGTTGGCACAAGGCCGCCTCAAGACAGGCACGCCGCCGCGGATCGATGGCCGGTCGATCGACTGGGCGCGGCTTGAGGCGCAGCCGAGCGACAGAGAGCGCTGGACGATGTCCGCATTGGACAATGGCGGTGCTCCGCCGCAGCTCGCCTGCGCTATTACGCGAACCAGCGAACGTACCCACGACATCATACGCGCGGCATTCGATCGGTCGCCCCTTTTCGCCGGGTCTATCGAGGGTAGGGGGCCGCGATACTGCCCTTCGATCGAAGACAAGGTGAAGCGCTTCGGTGACCGAGACGGCCATCAGATATTTCTCGAACCCGAGGGTTTGGCCGATGCGCTGGTTTATCCGAACGGGATCTCGACGTCGCTCCCGGCGGATGTTCAGCTCGACTTCGTTCGCTCGATCGCGGGCCTTGAGCGCGCCGAAATCGCCCGCCCCGGCTACGCCGTCGAATATGAGTTTGTCGATCCACGGCGTTTAAGATCAACATTGGAGTGTCATGCGATCGGCGGCCTGTTCCTTGCCGGACAGATCAACGGGACGACGGGATATGAAGAGGCGGCCGCCCAAGGCTTGTGCGCGGGTTTGAATGCAGCCGGCGCCGCGCTGGATCTGGAGCCGGTGAGGTTTGATCGGCGCTCCAGCTACATCGGCGTCATGATCGACGATCTGACATTGCAGGGGGTCAGTGAACCGTATCGGATGATGACGGCACGGGCCGAGCACCGTCTTTCGCTGCGCGCGGATAATGCGACCACGCGATTAGGCGAACATGCACTCGCAGCCGGCTGCTTAACCGACCGCCGCGCGAGAGCGATCGCCGCCCACTTTGAGCGACGAACGCGCCCCGATTGGCCCAGGACGGCCGAGGGGCAAGCCGACGAGCTATATCGGCCCTACATTGAACGGCAGAGGCGTGAATGGGACGCGATCCAACGCGATTCAGACTTCACCCTGCCCGCCACGCTCGATTACGCCAGCGTTCCGGGGCTCTCGAAAGAAATGATCGAGCGACTCACTGGTGGGCGGCCTGAAAACTTGGATCAGGCGTCGCGCATCCCCGGAGTCACACCTGCCGCCCTATCAGCAATCTATGTCGCGGCGACGCGTTTGGCGGCGTGAGTACGGACCTTCAGGCCCTGACGGGCCGCCCTGTTTCACGTGAAACAGCGGAGACGATGGCCCGGTACATCGGCATGCTCCGGCAGGAGGCCCCCGAGCACAACCTGATTGCAGCCTCAACCCTCGCAGACCTGGGTCGACGCCACATTGCGGATTCTGCGCAGCTAATTCGCCTGGCACGTAACGCCAGCAGCTGGATTGACATTGGGTCCGGTGCGGGCCTTCCGGGCGTTGTGATCGCCATACTCACGGGGCTTCCGACGACCCTAGTAGAGCCGCGGCGTCTAAGGGCCGAGTTCCTCAATCGAGTGAAAGAGTGCCTGAAGCTCGATGCGGCGACGGTTCTGCAAGCGAAAGCAACTTCTGTCGGCGGGAAGTTCGATGCCATTACGGCCCGGGCAGTTGCGCCTCTTGGCAAATTGCTCGCAATGACGATCCACTTGTCGCATCCCGATTCCGTTTGGGTCCTTCCCAAGGGCAAAAGCGCGAAATCGGAACTGGCCGAAGCGCGACTAAGCTGGCAGTGTGATGCGACGGTGGAGCAAAGCATGACGGACCCCGAGGCCTCAATCCTGGTGGTCCGTGACGTGCGGGCGAAGGGCAGGGCATGATTCGGGTAGCGGTTGCCAACCAGAAGGGTGGGGTGGGAAAGACCACGACCACGATCAACCTCGCTACAGCGCTTGCTGCCGTGGGCTGGAAAGTCCTGCTGGTTGATCTCGATCCGCAAGGCAATGCATCGACCGGAGTGGGGGTCCCGCAGTCAAGCAGGGAGCGTTCCAGCTACGACGTCTTGATTGGGAACGCCTCTGTCGCGGAGTGCGCAATCCCAACGCGCGTCCCGCGGCTTGACCTGCTGCCGGCAACCATGGACCTGTCGGGTGCCGAGGTGGAATTGGTGAGCCTGGGCGATCGCGCCCATCGCCTCGCCCAGGCATTTGACGCTGCACCCCGAGGGCGGTGGGACATCTGCATCATCGATTGCCCGCCCTCGCTTGGCCTGCTTACTGTCAACGCGCTTGTGTCCGCGAAACAGCTCCTCGTGCCCCTGCAATGCGAGTTTTTCGCCCTCGAAGGGCTGAGCCAGTTGCTCCAGACGGTTGAACGGATCCGAACGGCCTTCAATCCCGACCTCGCGATCCTTGGCGTGGTCCTGACGATGTTCGACCGCCGGAATAACCTGTCGCAGCAGGTCGCCGAGGATGTACGGGCCTGTCTCGGACGGGCAGTGTTCGACACCGTGGTCCCTCGGAACGTACGTTTGTCGGAAGCACCAAGCCACGGCTTGCCGGCGCTCATCTATGACCTCAAGTGCCCGGGGTCAGACGCATATGTCCGGCTCGCCCGCGAGATCATCGGGCGCCTGCCGGCGCATGCGGAGGCGGCATGAGCAAGTCCGCGGGTCTCGGCCGCGGCCTCTCCGCCCTGCTCGGGGATCAGGTCCAGACCACGGCAGATGTGCAAATGTCGCCGGGGGCCGGCGGAGTCCGCGAGATCGAGATCGCGAGGATCCGGCCCAACCCCAACCAGCCGCGGGTGTCGTTCGACGAGGCGGCCATCGACGAGCTGGCCGCGTCGATCAAGGAACGCGGCGTGTTGCAGCCGATCCTCCTCCGTCCGGATGGCCAGGACTCCTTCCAGATCGTCGCCGGGGAGCGGCGCTGGCGGGCTGCGCAGCGCGCTGGTCTGCACAATATTCCGGCCATTGTCCGCGACATCGATGATACCGCGACGGCGGAGCTTGCGCTGATCGAAAATATCCAGCGCGAGGATCTTAACGCAATCGAGGAAGCGGAAGGGTATCGCGCCTTGATCGAACGCCATGGCCATAGTGCGGAAGCACTCGGCGCACTGGTTCACAAGTCGCGGAGCCATGTCTCCAACCTGTTGAGATTGCTCGATCTTCCGGATGCCGTTCGCCAATCGCTTTTGCGAGGCGATATCAGCATGGGGCATGCCCGCGCCATCCTGACGGCTCCCGACCCGGAAGAATTGGCTGCGCAAATCGTGGCCAAAGGCCTGTCCGTGCGCCAGGCCGAGCAGCTCGCTAAAGGCGCGAAGGAGCCTCGGCAAACTGCGGCGGCCCAGCCAGCGCAAAGGGTCGATGCTGACCTCGCCGCACTCGAGCGCCAGTTAGGCGACCTGCTGGGTCTCAAGGTGCGGGTCGCCAACAAGGGCAGCAACGGGACAGTCTCGCTGCACTACAGCAGCCTCGACCAACTCGACATGATCTGCCAGCGCCTGTCGGGCGAACCAATCTAGTCAGCGCCGCCGCGCCGCGCGCGCGATGGCGCTCAGCTCCTCGCCGAGACCTTCCGCCTTCGGCATCGCCGTCAGCATGAGGTCGCGCTCGAGCTTGCCAAGGCGATTGGCAACCCTCGCCAGGCTTTTGGAATCCCACGTCCCAAGCATGCGCGCGACGACCTCTATATCCTTATAGAACAGAGCTTTACCCATCGACGCCATGACGTCGCCCACGCGCTTGCCTTGCGCGACTTTAGCCGCCAGGGGGGCGAGCATCCCCACGCGGCGCTGGAGCGAGCGGACAACTGGAACCGCTTCCGCACCGGTCGGGCTGATCGCCGCAAGCTCATTGGCCAGGGTTGCCATGTCGCCCGACAGCGCGAGGTCGGCCAGCCGCAGGAACTCCCCTTCGGGGATGTCGGCGCCGACCGCATCGAGCGCAGCGGAGTCGAGTTCGCGCGGCGATTCCGTCGTCGCTCCGAGGAACAGCGCCAGCTTTGCGAGCTCCTGCGACACGATCGCGCGGTCGTTCCCGCAAGCCGCCGCGACGCGCGCAGCGACATTCCCACGCATCCTCAGGCCCTCTGCGGTACCGATTTCCTCCACCATGCGCTCGGCTGACTGGCCTTCCGGAGCATAGGAAGCATTGGCAAGCGCCAACGGGCTGGCCTCGGCAAGTTTCAACAGTGATGATGTTTTCCGAAGCGCGCCGGCGATCGCGACCACAACGCTCTCGGGCGCAGGGGCCTCCAGCAGAGCCGCCACACCCTCCGCGATGTCGTCTCCAGCGGGCTCGACCCACACCAGCCTCTTGCCGCCGAACAGGCTGATCGCACCGGCTTCGTCGGCGAGAAGTGCCGGATCCGCCTTGACGGCCGGGCCAGTGATGACGAAGCGTTCCGCATCGAGGGCCTTGAGCAGCCGCTGCGCAAGCGAGCGTGAACCTGCCTCGTCGGGCCCATGAAGAAGATAGAAGCGAACGCTGGGATCCGGCCGTTCGACCGCGCGGACCGCGGCACCCCGCGCCGCCTTCATCGTGCGGTCGCCGTACGCGCTCCGAATATGGCCAAGCGCGACACGATCTGATCGGCGACGACATCGGACAGCCGCTCGAGGGCGCTCTGTTCGGCAGCGATCGTCGCATATTCGGAGCTGACGACGTCGATTCCCGCGTCCGAGCCGGCGGTCGCGTCGAGAACGACGGCACCGGTCGCAACCTCAATCAGCCGATAGCGAGCCCGCAGCGTGCGCCGCTCCCGAGTCACGGCGCGGTCGCCGCGAACACCAAGGCCGATGATATTGTCGTCGAGATCGACTTCGAGCCGGTATCGCGCGTCTTCCCGGCCCGCCGCCGAGAGACGGTCGTTGAGCTTGTTGTAGACCAGCCAGCCTGAGCGGCCCGGGATCGTTGCAACCTGAATGGAACGGAGGGTGGCCGCGACTGGGCTGGAGCTGCCGCCGCCATAAAGCGGGTGCAGTCCGCATGCGGAAAGGGCGACGGCCCCGGCAAGGATCAGCGTCAAGCGCATCAAGCGACGATATTCACCAGCCGGTCGGGAACGACAATCACCTTTCGCGGCGTGGCGCCGTCGAGCTGACGCTGGACCTTGTCGGATGCGAGCGCCAACCCCTCCGCTTCATCCTTGGGCAGCCCGCGCGGCGCGGTGAGGGTATCGCGCAGCTTGCCGTTGATCTGGACGGCGATCGTCACCTGGTCGTCGACCAGCAGCCCCGGATCGAATTTTGGCCAGTCCGACTGCGCTACCAGACCGTCGCCGCCAAGCTGCTCCCAAGCTTCTTCCGCAAGGTGCGGCGCCATCGGCGCGACCAGCTGAACAAGCGTACGGACGGCAGCCGAACGCGAAGCCGACGGCTTCGCTTTCTCGATCGCGTTCACGAGCTCATAGAGTTGCGCGACGGCCTTGTTGAATTGCAGGCCCTCGATCGCCTCGCCGACCGCAGCAATGGTGCGATGAACCTTTTTGTCGAGACCGGCGTCTTCGCCGGCTTCGGACGCTTCGCTGGTCGCAAGCTTCCACACGCGCTGCACGAACCGCGCGGCGCCTTCGATCCCGGCTTCGGACCATTCGAGATCGCGCTCGGGCGGGCTGTCCGAGAGCATGAACCAGCGAACCGCGTCAGCTCCATAGCGCGCGATAATAGGCTCCGGATCGATCGTGTTGCGCTTCGACTTCGACATTTTCTCGACGCGGCCGAGCGTAACCGGCTGGCCGCTTTCGACATGCACCCAGTCGTCGCCGTTCTTGGTCACTTCATTGGGGCTGAGCCAGCTGCCGTCGCCCGCCCGGTAGGTCTCGTGCGTGACCATGCCCTGCGTGAACAGGCCGCGGAACGGCTCGGTCACACCGATGCGCCCAATGCGGTTCAATGCCCGCGTCCAGAAGCGCGCGTAGAGCAGGTGAAGGATCGCATGCTCGACCCCGCCGATATATTGCCCCACCGGGAGCCAGCTTTCGGCTTCGGCGCGGTCGAACGGCTTGTCGATCGGCTGGCTGGCGAAGCGGATGAAGTACCAGCTCGAATCAACGAAGGTATCGAGCGTGTCGGTCTCGCGCCGGGCAGAGCTGCCGCACCTGGGGCAATTGACCGCCTTCCAGCTGACGTGGCGGTCGAGCGGATTGCCGGGCTGGTCGAAGCTGACGTCTTCGGGGAGGACGATCGGAAGCTGATCGCGCGGAACCGGGACGGCGCCGCAAGATTCGCAATGGATGATCGGGATCGGCGTGCCCCAATAGCGTTGGCGAGACACGCCCCAGTCGCGCAGGCGCCACGCGGTGGTGCCCTGGCCCCATCCGGCCGCTTCGGCGCGACGAATGATCTCCGCCGCGGCTTGATCGGTTTCCATTCCATCGAGGAACTGCGAATTCACCGCGACGCCGGCATTGGTGTCCGCGTCAGCGCCGATCGCGCGGTCCGCTTCGGCAAGGCTCGGCGCGACGACGCGCCGGATCGGCAGGCTGTATTTGGACGCAAACTCGAAGTCGCGCTGGTCGTGGCCGGGCACGCCGAAGACGGCGCCGGTACCGTAGTCCATCAAAACGAAGTTTGCGATGTAAACCGGAAGGCGCCAGTCGGGGTCGAGCGGGTGGACGACCTCCAGCCCGGTCTTGAAGCCCTTCTTATCCGCCGTCTCGATCTCAGCCGCGCTCGTCCCGCCTGCTCGACACTCCGCGATGAAAGCGGCGGCGGCCTCGTCGTTCTCGGCAATGGCCTGGGCGATCGGGTGACCGGCGGCGATGGCGACGAAGCTGGCGCCGAAAATCGTGTCGGGCCGAGTGGTGAAGACCTCGATTTCGGACGCATGCGCGACCGGCTCGGCTAGCCTGAAGCGGAACTGCAGGCCGCGGCTCTTGCCGATCCAGTTCTCCTGCATCAGCCGCACCTTGTCGGGCCAGTGCTCGAGCTTGCCGAGGCCTTCGAGGAGTTCGTCGGCGAAGTCGGTGATCTTCAGGAACCATTGCGCCAGCTTGCGGCGCTCGACCGTCGCGCCCGAGCGCCAGCCCTTGCCGTCGATCACCTGCTCGTTGGCGAGCACGGTGTGGTCGACGGGATCCCAATTGACCTCGCTTTCCTTGCGATAGACCAGCCCGGCCTCGAACAGGTCAAGGAACAGCGCTTGTTCGTGGCCGTAATATTCCGGCTCACAAGTCGCGAGCTCGCGGCTCCAGTCGAGCGCAAAGCCGAGCCGCTTGAGCTGGCCACGCATCGTCGCGATATTCTCGCGGGTCCAGTTTCCCGGGTGGACGCCGCGCTCCATCGCCGCATTTTCGGCCGGCATCCCAAACGCGTCCCAGCCCATGGGGTGAAGGACTTCGTGGCCTTGCATGCCGCGGTACCGGGCGAGCACGTCGCCCATCGTGTAGTTGCGGACGTGCCCCATGTGGATGCGGCCCGATGGGTACGGAAACATCTCCAGGACGAAGCTCTTGGGCTTGGTGCTGGCGCTGTCCGCGATGAAGCAGCGCTCGTCGTCCCAGCGCCGCTGCCAGCGGGTGTCGGCTACGGATGGATCGAAACGTGTGCTCACAGCTGCCCACCGTTCGAATGTTCACAATGTTCGCACTCGTGCGCGGCTACGCACCCAGCGGAACCGGACGGAAGAACCAGTGGGATGGACGGGATCAAAGCGTCGAAAGCCATGGCTCGGCGCTTAAGCACAACCATTGCCGAGTAGGACAGCCAAAAAGCTGCCCGTGGCTTATCCGACGACGGTGGTGCGGCGAAGATCGCGGGCGCGGGTAAGGATGATATCTTCCAGCTTCTGCACCGTCGCAGCGGTGACCGGAGCATCGACCCAGGCCCCGTTCTGGTTGACCTGGCGCGACGCTGCGACGCGGAGCGCGTCGGCGCGCAGTTCCTGGTCGAGGATGGTGATGGTCAGCTTGATGCGCTCGCCCGGGGCCTGCGGCTGCGAATACCAGTCGGTGATGATCACTCCGCTATTCGAATCCGCCTGGACCAGCGGGGCAAAAGAAACGGTGTCGATCGCGGCCTTCCACAGATAGGCGTTGACGCCGATCGTCGTGAGCCGGGTCGGTGCCATCTGGGTCGGCACGTTCTTGTTGCGCGCGCATCCCGTGACGCCGAGGGCAAGGACCATGGCGGCGGCGGCGGTGAGCTTCAGGCGGGACATCGCATTTCCTCGGCAATTTGACGGGCGTGCGGGCGTTATAGATGCTGCCGTTCTCTCCGCAAGCAGCGTTCAGCACGCGTCGATTGTGGTGAGTCGGCAACAGAACGGGATCGAATCGATTCCGGTCATGGAACCTTCAGGTTCGCGGAGCTATATCGACTCGACAGGGAGTTACCGCGTTTTGAACAGACTCGGTCGATCGATGGGTGCAAAGCTGCTCGCGGCAACCGCTGCCGTGGGCTTTCTGCTTGCGCCCGCGTTCGCCGCCGACAAGCGCGCACCTGGCGTTTCGTTCAGTCTCGACCGCGCGTCGGGCTTCACGCCGGCCCTTGCCGACCCCCGCCTCGCAGCGGCCTTTGCCGGCAAGGCGCCGTCCCTGACGGATTTCAAGTTCACGCCCGCCGCCGCCAAGAGCAGGCCGTCGCAGATCCGCGTCGCAATCCGGGCGAAGGCGGATTCGCCGGCCAAGGTGCGGCTCGCCAATGCAACGACCGATTCGGCGTCGCCGATCGGCGCCATCACGCCGGCGAGCTACAACCTTGGTGTTGCGATCGGCTGGCGCCGGTTCGCCGTTGCCGGCGACGTCGCCAAGGCAAACAGCGGCATCGCCGAACTGGGCGGACGCGAAAGCGCCGTCGTCGGAGTCAGCTACTCGCTCAACAAGCGCCTGACCACGCGCGTGGCGGTGGGCGCCGAGCGGGATGACGGCCGCGCCGTCGCAGCGCTGCGCAGCCCCGACAATTACTCGCTCGACTTCGGCACGGCCTATGCGCTGACGAAGCGGATCGCGGTCACTGGCGGCGTCCGCTACTCGATCGATCGCGACCGCGATTCGACGCTGAACGACAACCGCCGCGACAGCCAGGCGGTCTACGTCGGAACCGCGTTCAAGTTCTAAGCTCGAACGGCCGAGTGCCGCGCGGCCCCCAGCAACGCCGATGACCCCCGCCGAACGCCTTCAGAACGTGCAGGACGAGATTGCCGCTGCGGCAAGGATCGCCGGCCGCGATCCGCATGACATTGCCCTGGTTGCCGTCAGCAAGACGCGGAGCGTCGAGGAGATCGAGGCGCTGATTGCCGCCGGACAGCGCCAGTTCGGCGAGAGCCGGGTCCAGGAAGCGCAGGAAAAATGGCCGGCGCTGCTCGCGCGTCATCCCGACATCCGCCTGCACTGCATCGGGCGGCTGCAATCGAACAAGGCGGCGGAAGCGGTCGCCTTGTTCGACGTTGTCCAATCGGTCGACCGTCCCTCCCTGCTGGATGCGCTCGCGAAGGAAGTGAGGAAGGGCGAGCGCAGGCCGTCGGCTTACGTGCAGGTCAACATCGGCGAGGAAGAGCAGAAGGGCGGCTGTGCGATCGGCGAGGTCCGAGCGATGGTGGAAGCGGTTCGCGCTTCGCCGCTGGAGCTTGCCGGGCTGATGGCGATCCCGCCGCTGGGCGTCGAACCGTCGCCGTACTTCGCGCTCGTCGCCAAGCTTGCGCGGCGTCATGACGTCAGCGGCCTGAGCATGGGAATGTCGAGCGATTTCAAGGCTGCAGTGATGCTTGGCGCGACCGCGGTGCGCGTCGGGACGGCGCTGTTCGAAGGCTAGAAGTGGCCGCTCTTGCGGCGCTTGGTTTCCAGATAATCGGCGTTGTGTGGGTTGGCCGGCATGCGGTGCGCGGCGCGGCTGGCAACGCGGATGCCCTCGGCCTCCAGGCCTTCGACCTTGGCCGGGTTGTTGGTCAGAAGCTTCACGTCCGTCACGCCCAGCGCGCGAAGCATCGCCGCAGCATGCACGTAGTTGCGCTCGTCGTCGCCAAAACCGAGCCGCAGATTGGCATCGACGGTGTCCAGCCCTCGATCCTGCAGCGCGTAGGCGCGAAGCTTGTTGGCAAGGCCGATGCCGCGGCCTTCCTGGCGCAAGTAGAGGAGGATGCCTCCGCCGGCCGCGCCGATCAGCTTCAGCGCTTCCTTCAACTGCGGCCCGCAATCGCATTTCAGGCTGCCGAAGACGTCTCCGGTCAGGCATTCGCTGTGGAGGCGCACCAGCGGCGGCTCGCCACCGAACGCACCAACGACGAGAGCGACATGCTCTTCGCCGTCATCGGCGGCCCGGAACGCCACCATCTGGCTGTCGGGCAAGTCAGGGATCGGCAGCCGCGCACGCGAGACGATGGTCATTTCCGGCCGCACAGCGGCGCTTTCGGGCAGCGGGACCGCGGACGGATCGTCCGGAATGAGCCACAGCGCGGGGAGGAGGCCGGCACGCCGAGCGAGTGCCAGCGCGGCCTTTGCAGTTGCTTCATCGCCGAGATGCGCCGGCTGAAGGGGACCGACCGGCGCGCGGTCGAGGTCCCTGCCAGGATCGGCAAGGGCGAGCGCGGTGGACGCATCGAGCCAGGAACAGCGCTCGATCAGGACGGGCCGCGCGGGTTCGGCAGCCTCAAGGCGGTTGCCAAGGGAAAGGAACGCCGCGCGTTGCCCGCTAAGGAGAAGCGGCGCCGAGGCTTGCGGGTCGAGCAGGTCCAGCGCGGCGCCACCGGTCTCGACCGCGAGGATCGTCATGCTCTCCTCGCCCTCAATCCGCACCGCGCGCCCCGCCCGAAGCGCCGCGACGGCCCGCTGCACCGCCGTCGCCTGGCTCAAATGGTGAGCTCGCAGATCAGCGGCACATGATCGGACGGGCGTTGCCAGGCGCGGCACGGCTCCAGGACGCGATGCGCGGTGACATGCCCGCGAAGACTGGGTGAGACCCACATGTGATCGAGCCGCCGGCCGCGGTCATTCTTCGTCCAGTCGGGCGACCGATAGCTCCACCAGGTGAAATTGCGCTCTGGGGCCGGAACGAAGGCGCGCCCGACATCGACCCAATCGTGGGCCTGCTGCAGCTGGCCAAGCGCCTCGACCTCGACCGGCGTGTGGCTGACGACGTTGAGAAGCGCCTTGTGACTCCAGACATCGCATTCCAGCGGCGCGACATTGAAGTCGCCGACGATCAAAGTTGGCTCGCGCAACTTCTCCGACCAGCGAGTCATGCGCCCAATGAAGTCCAGTTTCTGGCCGAACTTCGGGTTGACCGTGCGGTCCGGCGTGTCGCCGCCCGCAGGAACATAGACATTCTCCAGCCGCACGCCGTTGGGAAGCCGGACTCCGACATGCCGGGCTTCGCCATTGTCTTGCCAGTCGTGACTGCCGGCCTCGCGCAGCTCGACGCGGCTCAGGATGGCCACCCCATGGTGCATCTTCTGGCCGTTGAGCTGATGGTGCGCGTAGCCGAGACGCCGGAAATGGGCGGCCGGAAAGACGTCATTGAGGACCTTCGTTTCCTGCAGGCACAGCACGTCGGGCCGCTCATCGCGCAGCAGGCGCTCGACAAGGTCGAGCCGCGCGCGGACCGAATTGATGTTCCACGAAGCGATCTTGATGGTGCCGTTCACGCGTCCTGCTCTAGCGCCGCCTGCCCCAAAAGCGAAAGGCCCCCGCTCCGGGGGCTTGGAGCGAGGGCCGACCGAGCGTTGTCACGCAAGGAATTCCGAAGGCGTCCTGGGTAACAGGGGGAAACCCCGGGTGCCTCGCCGGAATTGGCCTGTCCTACTTGAACGAAGCTGACGCCGCGATGAACAGTTTTAAACTGCTACGCTTTTTTCGTCACTTGGTGCGTTTTTTCGGCTCAGCGAAAGTGAAGGCGCTTTCGGCCACCGCGACGTTGTAGCGCTGGTTGTCGAGCTTGACCGTGGTCTTCTTGTTCTGCGCGTCGATCGCGGTCCAGCCTTCCAGCCGCAGCCCGCCCGGACTTTCCGGCGAACGAACGAAGGCCAGGATCAGCGTTCCGAACTCGGGCCGGCGAGCATCGCGCGCGCGGACCAGCACCACCCGGGGATCCTTGGTCTCGACCACCTTGGCGATCCGCCCGATGTCCGGGTTGGGCGACAGGAGAATCCCGATCGGCGTCTTGTTGAGATCGAAGCTCGACTTTTGCCCGACGGCATAATCGACGAAGGTCAGCTTGTTGCCATTGCCGACCAGGAGCAGGTCGCCACCGGCATATTCGAAGCGGATGCGGCCGGGACGCTTCAGCTGCAGCGTCCCGCCGGACGAACGGCCTTTGGCATCGGTCTGGCGGAAGTTGGCGGTCATCGATTGCATGCCCGCGATATGCGCCTCGACCTTGGCCAGGTCAGCATCTGCCGCCTGCGCAGGGACCGCGACCGCAATGAGTGCGACCGGCGCGAGGGCGCGCGCGAACGTGGTTGCGAAAGTCATCCGAAACTCCTGGAAATTGTTTTGCAGCCGGTATGGCTTTGGCGTCTTGAATGCCCACTGAACCCGCAGGTTCCCCGACGTTCACGCGCGGATTGGCTCAGATCGGATGGCCGTCGCTGTCGATCAGCACTTCGCGGCGGCCGACGTGGTCGGGCTGGCCGACCAGACCCTCTTTCTCCATCCGCTCGATCAGGCGGGCAGCGCTGTTGTAGCCGACACGAAGCTGGCGCTGCAGGTAGCTGGTCGAGGCCTTCTGGCTTTCGGCAACGATCTGCACGGCCTTGCGGTACATTTGCGTTTCCGCGTCGTCTTCACCGGTCGGCTGGCCGTCGAACAGATAGCCGCCGTCCTCGGGCTCTTCAGTGACCGCAGAGATGTAGTCCGGCACGCCCTGCTTGCGCCAATGCTCGGCGACCGCGCGGACTTCCTCGTCGCTGACGAAAGGCCCATGAACACGGATGATCTGCTTGCCGCCGGGCATGTAGAGCATATCGCCCTTGCCAAGCAGCTGCTCGGCGCCCTGCTCGCCCAGGATCGTGCGGCTGTCGATCTTGCTGGTGACCTGGAAGCTGATGCGGGTCGGAAGGTTGGCCTTGATGACGCCGGTGATGACGTCGACCGATGGCCGCTGCGTCGCCATGATCAGGTGAATGCCGGCCGCGCGCGCCTTCTGCGCCAGCCGCTGGATCAGGAATTCCACTTCCTTGCCGGCGGTCATCATGAGGTCGGCCAGCTCGTCGACGACGACGACGATCTGCGGCAGGACTTCATATTCCAGCTCTTCGGTCTCGTAGATCGGCTGGCCGCTGTCGGCGTCATAGCCGGTCTGCACGCGGCGGCCGAGCTTGGCGCCTTTGGCCTTCGCCTCGCGTACCTTCTGATTGAAGCTGGGGAGCGCACGCACTCCGAGGCTCGCCATCATGCGATAGCGCTCCTCCATCTGCTCGACCGTCCACTTGAGCGCACGAATCGCCTTGCCGGGTTCGGTCACGACCGGCGAGAGCAGATGCGGGATGTCGTCGTAAATGCTCAGCTCGAGCATCTTGGGGTCGATCATGATCATCCGGCACTCGTCGGGGCTCATCCGATAGAGCAGCGAGAGGATCATGCAGTTGAGCCCGACCGACTTGCCCGAACCGGTCGTGCCCGCGACCAGCAAGTGCGGCATTGGGGCCAGGTCCGCGATCACCGGGTCGCCGGCGATATTCTTCCCCAAAATCAGCGGCAGGTTCATGTTCTGGTCTTCGAACGCCTGGCTTCCGACCAGTTCGGACAGGGCTACCGATTCCCGCTTCGGATTGGGCAGCTCGATGCCGATCACGCTCCGCCCGGGGATGGTGGCGACGCGCGCCGACAAGGCGGACATATTGCGCGCGATATCGTCTGCCAGCTGGATGACCCGGCTCGCCTTGATCCCGCTCGCGGGCTCAAGCTCGTACATGGTAACGACGGGCCCGGGGCGAACCTCGACGATGTCGCCACGAACGTGGAAGTCCTCGAGCACGCTTTCGAGCAGGCGTGCATTGCGCTCCAGGCCAGCGCGGTCGATCTGGGTTCGGCCGGCGCTGCTGGCCGGCGCCAGCAGGTCGATCGTCGGAAGCACGTAATTGTCGCCGAGCGCGAGGCTCGGCTGCGCGCCCGAGCGGCCTTTTTTTCCGCCCGTCGCCGCACGCATCGCCGCGGCGATCGGCTTGGCCGGCTCCGCGACCGCGACGGCCGGCCGCGACTTGGGAGGCGCTGCGCTGGCCCTCTCATCGCGAAGCTCGGTCGCGCGCGGGACGGCAGCAATCTTCCGCTCGCGAGGCGAACGCGTAAACATTCCGCCGAGCCAGCCCTTTTCCTCGGGCCGAAGCGACAGTGCGACATATGCCACCGCCAGGCCGGCGCATGCCAGCAGGAGCATGACGGCGATTCGTACCGGCCCTGCGATCGCAGCGTCGTCGATCAACGCGATTGCGGCGTCGATGCCGCTTGCGGCGGCAAGGCCCAGCGCGCCGCCCCACCCGGCGGGAAGGCCCGAGACTGCCGATCCGCTCATCAGCCCCAGCGCAATGCCCGCAAGGACGGCCCCGAGCGCCGCGACCAGCAGCGCCCGCAGGGTCCGGCCAGGGGGTTCGAGGCGCAACATGCGCAGGCCCGCCAGCGCAACGACCGGGAGGAGCAAGACCGCGCCAAGGCCGAACAGCAGCAGCATTGCGTCGCTGGCATAAGCGCCGACGCTGCGAAGCCAGTTCGTCGGCGGTCCGCCAGCAGCCGTGGTGAAGGAAGGATCCGTGCTGTTATGCGTCGCCAGCGCGACGGCCGCGGCGATGGCGATGCCGAGGAGGACAGCGCCCCAGCAACGCCATGCGAAGCGCCGCACCGAGCCACGAAGGGCATCGCGCCAATCGGGCCCAAGGTCCCGTTGCTTCCTTGCCTGCGCCGCCGCAGTCGCCATCGCTTTGCACCCACCCCAAAAAGACGCTGGTGCTAAAATGCCTTGTCGGGGACTCGCCGGTCAAGCGAAGTCGTGGCGTCAGCTGCAACTCGCCTTCCGCCGACCCACGCGCTAGGGCGGTGCGATGGATCGCGCGGACGTCATCATCTTCGGCGGTGGACTGGTGGGATTGGCGCTGGCCTCGGCGCTCGATGCCAGCGGGCTGTCTTCCATCGTCGTCGACCCGGCCGATCCGGAAGCCTGGAAAGCGGCCAAGTTCGACGGTCGAACCAGCGCTGTCTCGTCAAGCTCGATGCGCATGCTGGAGACCATCGGCGTCGTGCCGCATCTTGCGGAGCCGGGGTGCCCGATCCAGCGCATCGCGGTTGCCGACGGGCTGCAGCCGGGCGGCCTTCACTTCGATGCCGAACAGGGCGGCGAGCCACTGGGCTGGATGCATGAGAACCGCCACTTGCGCGCTGCGCTGCGGGATCGGGCCGAAGCCGGAAAGAACATCTGGCTACTGTGGAAGTCGCGCGTCGCGTCGACCGAGCGCGGCGATCATGGGGTCACGGTCACGCTGGAGGATGGGCGCAAGCTTGCGGCGCCGTTCCTAGTGGGAGCCGACGGACGCAACTCGCCGCTTCGCGAACAGGCGGGCATTCGCATGGCCCGCTGGCGATACGATCACACCGCCATCGTCTCGACCCTGCGGCACGACCGACCGCACGATCACGTCGCCTACGAAATTTTCTTCCCTTCCGGCCCGTTCGCGCTGCTGCCAATGACCGATGACGAGCGTGGTCACCGTTCCGCGATCGTGTGGTCGGTGCCAAAGGATGACGCGGCCGGGTTCATGAGCCTCAGTGACGAGGACTTCTCGGCCGAGGCGGAGGCGGCGATGGGCGGATTCCTCGGCCGGATTGCCCTCGCGGCGCCGCGATCGACCTTCCCACTCGGCTTCCACCACACCGCACGGATCACGTCGAAGCGGCTGGCGCTGGTCGGCGATGCAGCGCATGCGATCCATCCGATCGCGGGCCAGGGTCTCAATCTTGGTTTCCGCGATGCCGCGGCGCTGGCGCAGGTCCTGGTGGAAGGGGATCGGCTCGGCCTCGATCTCGGCGATGCGCAGCTGCTCGCGCGCTATCGGCGCTGGCGCTCGCTCGACGGACTCATGGTGTCGATGGCAACCGACGGGCTGACCCGCGTCTATGGCGTTCCCGGAAGGACGGCGTCGGCCATGCGGCGGTTTGGGATGGGGCTGATCAACCGCATTGGCCCGGTCAAGGATCGCCTGATGGCCGAAGCGCGTGGCACCAGCGGCGAGCTGCCCCTGCTACTGAGAGGCCTGCCGATCTAACGTTACTGAATGGTCGGCTCGGCCTCCATTCCGCCGCCAACCGCCGCCCGTTGGAACTGCATCAGCTGCACCAGCAAGTCGGCGCGTCCGTCGAGGGTCGCTTCTTCGAGCAGCGCCTGCTTCGCTCCGGCGTCGAACGGAGCGACCTGGGCGATCGCGTTGACGAGCATTTCGTCGTCCAGCCGCCCCACCGCATCCCAGTCGACGGCGAGCCCGAGGGCATCGCCGAGCCGGCGCGCCTCGCGTTCCACTTCGGAGCGTTGGGGGAGCGCGAGCGGTTCGGGCTCGCCCTCGTCGAACGCCCCGGCGTCGACATCCGCGTTACGATAGGGCGTGCCGAGGTTGACCTCGTCGAGCAGCCGGAAGCGGCTGGAGCCGTGAAGAACGATGTTGAAGCGCCCGTCGTCGAGCTCCTCTATGCCGACCAGCTCGCCGACGCAGCCGACGCCGTAGAGCTCGCGCTCGTCATCCCCTCCGCCTTGTGGCTGGATCATGCCGATCTGCCCGCCTCCTTCGATCGCGTCGCGCACCAGCACGCGATAGCGCGGCTCAAATATGTGAAGGGGAAGCTGGGCGCGCGGGAACAGGATCGCTCCCGACAGCGGAAAAATCGGGATGCGCAGGGTTAGTCCGCGGCTCATGTGTAGAGCAGTGCCGACAGCCGCCGCCGCTGTGCCCGGCCCCACGGATCCTCGAGGCCCTGCGCTTCGAGGAGCTGCAGGAAGCGGGTGCGGGCGACGCCATCGTTCCACTCGCGGTCGCGCTCGACGATCCCAAGCAGCAGCTCCGCCGCGCGGTCGCGGTCGCCGGACGCCATCTTCGCGCCGGCAAGCTCGTAGGCCGCTTCCGAATCGGCGGGATTGGTAGCGAAGCGCGCCTCCAGCTCCGAAGTATCGCCTTGCGGCCCGGCCGCGGCCGTCTCCAGCGCGGCCCGAGCGCGCGAAATCTCGGCGTTGGCGGCGAGGGATTGGGGGGCGCCGTCGAGCAGCTTGCGAGCCTCGTCGACGTCACCCGACGCAGTCAGGGCGCGGGCGAGCCCACCGATCACCGCGGGATCATCGGGCGCCATGTCGTGGATCTGGCGATAGATGCTCACCGCGCGCGGGCCGTCGCCGTCCGCCAGCACCTGCTCCGCCATGGCGACAAGGGGCTCGATCTCAGCCTGCGCGGCGGCGGCGTCCTCGACGCCAACCTTCAGCTGCGCGAGCAACTGCTCGATGACTTTAGTGAGCTGCGATTCGGTGCGGTAATTGGTAAGGTCGGCGACCGGCTGCCCTTGGTAAAAAGCATAGACGGTCGGGATCGACTGGATGCGGAATTGCGCCGCGATGATCTTTTCCTGGTCGACGTCGACGCGGACCAGCTTGACGCCCTTGGCAGCGTGATCGGCCGCGACCTTGTCGAGGATCGGCGACAATTGCTTGCACGGCCCGCACCATTCGGCGGTGAACTGGAGCACCAGCAGCACGGTCATCGACGGCTCGATGACCTGGCTCTGGAAGCGCTCGATCGCCTCGCGTTCGGCTTCGGTCATGCCAAGGGTCGCCACGTGTCGCCTGCTCCTCGTTGTGCCTGGTTGGGAACGTCCATATGGTCGGATGGCTGCACGGTCACAACCCGGGGCCCCAAGAGGCTTGTCGAGCTTTATGCCCCATGCTAGGCGCCCGCCTCACCCAGCCGCTCTCGGGCCTTCAGGTCCAGCGGCTCAGCGCAGAGCGGGCGTAGCTCAGGGGTAGAGCACAACCTTGCCAAGGTTGGGGTCGAGGGTTCGAATCCCTTCGCCCGCTCCAGTTCCAGCGACAGGACGGTCCGTCGGGTTCCCCCGCCCATCCGGGCGAGGTTCGACCTGGGCAATCCACCGCTTCCAGTCGCTGAACTTCACTTCGCGCTTGGCGCTTCGACCGGCTCGAACAGCAGGTCGTGGAAATCGTAGCTGAAGTCCGCTCGCGGCGAGACCGCCTTCATCGTCACGCGGTCCACCTTGCCTTCGGCGCCGACCGAAAAGGTCACGTAGGCAGGCTCGACCCACTTGAGCGACGGGTTGGTGCGGAACGTGTCGTACTGATAGTGCGTCAGAGGCCCGCCCATCCCCGTGGAATGAGGGAAATCGATCGTCAGTCCCTTGCCGGCATTGCGGACCTTGATGGTGCCGTACCACGGGTCCTGATAGTCGCCGGCATAGCGTTCCAGCGGGAGCGAGGGACCGGCCTTGGCCGGCGCCGCTTCCTTAGCTGCAACCTGCTTCGCCGCAGCTTCCAGCCGCGCCACCTTGAACTGATGGAATTTCTCCGGCCACTGGCCCGCCGGAAGCCCGAGATAATGGTCGAGCAGTTCGTCCATCAGCCCGAGGACCAATTCGCCGTCCTCGCTGTTGACTGCGACGAAGAACCCCACGTTGCGCTCCGGAATCAGGACCACGGCCGCCTGCGACCCAAACACCGCGCCAGCGTGCCAGACGATCTTGGCGCCGCGATAATCGCGCACGTCCCAGCCAAGCGCGTAGGCGCTGAAATTGGGATTGGTGACCGCGAACTCCGCGGGCCAGGGACTGAGCGGCTGGATGGTCACCGGCGACCACATTTCGGCCGAGCTGGCTTCGCTGAATAGCCGTCGGTCGCTGCCGGCAATCTTTCCGTGCGCAAGCTGAACCTTGAGCCAGTTGGCCATGTCGTTGGCGCTGATTGCAAGCCCTCCGGCCGGCGCCGCATTCTTCGAAATGGCGGCGGCTTCGGTCAGCGGCTGCTGAGTGCCGAGACCGTGCACCGCCCCATCGGACCGGCTATGCGGGCGGCCGCGGTTCGCCGTCGCCTGCATCGCTTCGTCGGACACGGTGGATCGCGTCATGCCCAGTGGCAGGAGCACGTTCGTCCGCACGAACTCTTCCCATGTCTTGCCGCTGACTTCCTCGATCAACTGGCCTGCGGCGATGTAGAGGACGTTGTCGTAGGCATATGCGCTGCGGAAGCTGGTCGCAGGCTTGATGTAGCGCAGCCGCCGCACCGTCTCCGCGCGGGACAGGGTGCTGTTGGGCAGGAACATCAGGTCGCCGGCGCCAAGCCCCAGGCCGCTGCGGTGAACGAGCAGGTCGCGGATCGTCATTTCCCGGGTGACCCACGAATCCCACATGCGGAAGTCGGGCATGTGGTCGATCACCTTGTCGTCCCACTTGATCTTGCCCTGGTCGACCAGCACCGCGAGCGCGGCGACCGTAAACGCCTTCCCGGTCGATCCGGTTGAGAAGATCGTGTCGGCATCGACCGGCTGGTTGGTGCCGATCGTGCGCACGCCCCAGCCCTTGGCGAGCGTCGTCTGCCCGTTTTCGACGATGGTGACGGAGACTCCCGGGATCCCGAAATCCTTGCGAAGCGCTTCGACCCTCTGGTCGAACCCGGCCGGCGGGGCTGCGTCCGCAGGAACGGCAATTGCGAACAGTGCCATTGCGGGAAGGGCGAGGCGGGCGAGCTTCATCATGACGTCATCCTTATGGAGTCGGTTCGGGAACAGGATCGCTGCGCCGGTCGCCGCGCGCGATGCGCCACAGGCCGATGGTAAGCAGCGGAAGGACGTAAATCGCCAGAAGTGCGTAGGCGAGGCCGCGGTAACCGGTGGCGATCAGCGCAACGAGCCCGAAGCGCCCGGCGAGGAACATGCAGATGCCGAGCAGAGCCAGGGCGAACAACAGGCGCACCGAATGGCCAAGCGGCGGCTTCCCGCGCATCCGCCAGGCATGATCGATGCGCTCGTTGATCGCATGGACGGCGCTGGTGCCGCTTTCCAGCAATGCGGCGAAGATCATCAGCTGGAAGAGAATGTGGAATGCCGGGATGCCCATCCGCACGAGCAGATAGTCCGACGGCAAAGTCGCATCCTGGATGCCGGGGTAAAAGGCGACCATCGGAATGAAGAAAAGGAGCGCCGGGACCATCGTCAGCGGACCGGCGATGACGCCGGAAACGATGGCGTCGCGATCGCTTAGCAAGTGACGGAGCACCGGCAGGATCACCACGGCGCCAATGATGTTGTAGCCCGCGTAAGTCAGACCGCCGGCGAACCAGCCGCTGGTGCCAGGGTGGGCCGCGAATGCCGCCGGGATGCGATCGCCGAAGCTGGCCAGCGCAATGACGATGAACAGCGCGTAGACACCGTAGAGGAGGTACGAAACGTCGCGGAACAGCCGCTCGACCGCGCTGTTGCCAAGCCCGACGACCACCGCGATCCCGATCATCAGCGCCAGTGTCCCGCTCCATTCCGGAGCGCCGAGGACCGCCGCGGCGATCGCGCCGGCCGCAGCTCCGTAGACCGCGAGAATGAGCACCACGAGCAGCGCGTACGTAATCTCGAACAGTGGCCAGGCAGGACCCAGAAGTTCGCGGAAGAAGCTGCGATAATCGAAGGTCTGCAACCGCCGCGCGAGAAGAAATGTCAGCGCGCACAGGCTGCTGATCAGGACCATTGCGAACAGGATTGCCAGTAGCCCACCCGTCGGGCCTGCAGGAAGGAAGAATTCCGCAAGCTCGCGGCCGGTCGCATAGCCGCCGCCGATCACCATCGCCTTGACCCCAAGACCGGGCAGCAGGATGCGCTTGAACCAGCCCGGGCGCGCGGCTTCGCTCATCCGCGCAGGCACGCGTCGAGCAAGCGCTCGAATGCCGGGCCGCCGCGCACCGGGTCCGCGACCGCCATGCCGAGCCGTTGCGTCTCCCGGTCGATCAGCTGGTCGGCTTCGGCGGCGGTGAAGGTCGAGGTGTTGAGGCAGACACCCCCACAACGGATCGCCGGATTGGTGCGGGATCCGAGCCCGATCGTCAGGTCGATGATCTCCTCGACGCTCGGCACGGCGAACTCCTCGTCGCCCAGAAGGCGTTCGCGGGTCGGATCGTCGCACACCACGAAGACGTCCGGCTGGCTGCCGTGAAGCAGCGCCAGCGATACGCCCGCGTAGCCGGGGTGAAGCAGCGATCCCTGTCCCTCGATGACGTCCCAGTGATCGGGCGCCGCCGCGGGGCTCAGCGTCTCGGCCGCGCCGGCCGCAAAGTCGGCAACCATCGAATCCATCGGAATTCCGCTTCCGGCAATCATAATCCCGGTCTGCCCGGTCGCGCGGAAGTCGGCGTCGAGGCCGCGTTGCTGCATGGCCCTGGCAATCGAGAGGGCCGCATATTTCTTGCCGAGCGCGCAGTCGGTGCCGACCGTCAGCAGGCGCTTGCCGCTCCGCTTGAGGCCGGTCGCGACGGGAATGCCGGCAGGCGGCTCGCGGACGTCGACCAGCCGCCGCGCCAGCCGCTCGGCGGCATCACGGACCTCCGGGATCGAGCTCAGGCGCATGTGCATCCCGCCGACCAGGTCCAGCCCCGCTTCCATCGCCTCGACCAGCGCAGGCACCCAGGAAGCGGGAATGAATCCGCCCGAATTGGCGACTCCGATCACCAGCGCGCGGGCGCCCGCCTCATGGGCCTCCCACGGCGACATGCGTGGCAATCCCGTGCTGACCGTCGCATCGCGCAAGGCGAATTCGCCGACGCATTTGTCCGGCGCCCAGTCCCTCAGGCCGAACGCGGTCTTCGCGTAGCCGGGCTCCGTCGTGTCGCCGAGGAACAGCAAATAAGGCTGGGGAAGCGCGAGCGTCGCAACGCCCGCGCTTCCAGCGCCTGGAAGGTCTCCCGCCCCCCGGTTCATTCGTTAGAACTGCGTTCCGACGGTGATGCCGATCGTCCGGGGCCGCGTCAGCGCCGCACGGATCGCATCGCCCGGAAGCGGGTTCGCGCCCGTGAGTTCGTCAGAGACGGTTCCGATCGATCCGACGCCTTCGGTATTGGACAGGTTCCGCACGAACGCCTGCACGGAATATCGTCCGAAATCGACACCGGCGCGAAGGTCCAGGGTCGCGAAATCGTTGAGTTTTCGCTGCGGAATGAAGTCCAGGATGAACTCGCCGTTGTCGTCGATGCCGATAACGTCGGGCGTGTTGAAATTGTCGAATTGAGTGCCGGTGTAGGCGACGGTCGCTCCGACGAACGCCGTGGCGGCATCGCTGAGCCTCCACTCATAATCGCTGTTCACGCTGAAGGTGACGTTCGGCACATAAGGCAGGCGGTCGCCGTCGAACCCGCCGGCCAGCGGCGGCGTATCGGATGTCAGTTCGGCATCGATGATCGCGGCATTGAACCCGACCGACCAGCCGCGAAGCGGGCGGATATTCAGCGACGCCTCAAGGCCGTTGCTCTCGGCACTGCCGCCATTGATGTTCAATCCGAAATTGTCGACGATCGTGAAGAGCTGGATGTCCTTCCAGTCCAAATGGTACGCCGAAATATCGAGCGACATCCGGCTGCCGATGTCGCTTTTCAGGCCGATTTCGAAGCTTGTGATGGTGTCGGCGCCATATTCGCGCGGAACGGCGCTGCCGGCGGTCGGCGGGACGATGTTGGGCCCGCCTGGGCGATAACCCTTGGCAATGCGGGCGTAGACCGCGGTTTGGTCGCTGAGTTCGTAGCGCGGCGAAATCGAATAAGTGAAAACGCTTTCCTTGGACTCGATCGCCGGAAGCGCTCCGCCTGCACCGACCAACAGGGGCTGGCCCGCCGTGACCTGCTCGGCCGATTGCTTGTTCTGGCTGAGGCGGCCGCCGGCGGTGATGTCGAAGCGGTCGGTGGCATGCCAGGTGGCGTTGGCGAAGCCGGCGATCTCACGATACTTCGAATCGATCCTCGCGGTGGCGAGATCGCCAAGTACCGGATCGGTGAAGTCGGCGCCCGTCGCAAGCCCCCTGCCGCCGATGAACTGGTCGATCTTGCCCTTTTCGTGGGTGTAATAGCCGCCGACCATCCATTCAAACACGTCGTCCGACGGCGAGGACAGGCGGACTTCCTCGGTGAACTTGCGAAGGTCGGTCTGCTGATCCTGAAAAGCGCCGATCACTTCTTCCGTGATCGGCAAGGGGATACCGGTCGACGTGTCGTTCGGGTTTAGCGGCCCGTAGAACAGGTTGAGCAGAGTCCCGAACGATTGCGTGAGATCCGACGTGAAAGTCTGGTCGGACGTGCTGTAGCTGGTCGAGGACAGCAGGCTGGCAAAGCCAAAATCATATTCGACCGAGCCGTTGTAGAGCCGGTATTCGAGTTCGTTCGGCTCGCGGAAATACAGGGTTTGCGTCTGCTCGCCTCCGATCGGCTCGTAATTCGTCTGATCGACTTCGGCAAAGCTCGAAGCGTCGGAATCGATGTGTTGCGCGATCGCCGTCAGCCGGATCTTAAGCGGGTCGCTGGGCTGGAAAAGGATCGATCCGCGCCCACCCCAAATTTCGGCCTTGTTGATGTTGTCATCGTCGAGCGACGAGAAGCCAAGGAAGTTACCGCCGCCGATCGCGTCGATCCAGCCGGCGTCCTTGCGGTAGAAGCCCGATCCGCGGAACGCCGCCATGTCGCCGAGCGGCACGTTGACGACGCCCGCCGCGTTGTACCCGGTGCCGCCGTCATCGACGAACTCGATACCGCCGCGGGCGCGTGCTTCAAATTTGCCGATCCGCGGCGTGTTGGTGACGAACTTCAGAACGCCGCCGAGTGAGCTGGCGCCGTACAGGGTGCCCTGCGGCCCGCGAAGGACTTCGATGCGGGCAACGTCGAAGGTGTCGAAGTCGCCAGCGAGGATGGCGCCGTTGACCAGGCCGGTGCTCGACCCGAACGGCGTTTCGTCGACGTACACGGCAACAGTGGAACTCACACCACCGGTGTTGACGCCGCGAAGGACGAGCCGGCCGACGCCAGGCTGGCTCTGCTCGAGGCTGAGGCCCGGAACCTGGCTCAAATAATCTTGGAAGCTGGTCGCGTTCTGGCGCTCCAGCGTATCGCCCCCAACGACCGTGACCGACTGGGGAATATCCAGGATCGCTTCTTCGCGCTTCTGCGCGGTGATGATGATTTCCGCATTGTCGCGGTCAGTCGCACTCTCATCCGCCTGGGGAGGCTCTTGCTGCTGCGTCTGCGCGGCGGCGGGGCTTGCGACGACGAACATGGCCGCCGAGGCCATCAAAGAAGTATGCAGTGAGAAACCGAGCTTAGTCATGACATTCCCCTTTTGTCATTCCGAGATGAGTGCCGCCCTCGCGCCAGGACGCGGGACGGCGAGTTGATGAAACTATCCATGCAGAGGCCTTCCCATCGCCTCCGGAACGACGGCCGCAGCGCGGTCTTCGTCGATCTCCGCGGCGCGCATGGCGTCGATGCGCCGCGCGCTGCGATCGAGCGCTAGCAGCATGCCGGCAGAGATGGTCGCGATGACCGCCAGCAGCAGGAAGAAGAAGGGCGGCGTCATGCTCGACCAGAAGGATCCGACCAGTCCCGCGGTCAGGCTGCCGCTGAAGATTGCGAGGTACCAGGCGGCAACCGTGGTGGCGCCGAAGCGGGGCGGTGCCAGGCGGGCGAACAGGCCAAGGCCGGTGGGCAGGATGTAAAGCTCGCCGAGCGTGAAGATGAAGAAGAAAGCGGCGAGCCACAGCCAGTGCGCGCCGCCAGGATTCAGCAAGGCGGCGGCGGCAAGCAGGACGTAGGCAAGCGCGACGATCATGGAGCCCGTCGCCATCTTCTGCATCGGCGACTTCTCGCGGCGGCTGTCAGCCTTGCGCTTCCACCGCGCCAATAGGAGCGGCGTGAGGACGATCACCAGCAGCGGGTTGAGCGACTGGAACCACGTCATCGGGATCGTGAAGCCGCCCGCGGCGCGATTCACGCTCTCGGTCCACAGCGCGACCGTATTGCCGACCTGCTCGTACGCCCCGCGGAACACGGTCACCGACAGGCCGACCGCGACCAGCACCAGCGCGGTGCCCTTGAAACTGCGGCGCGGCGTGTCGGTCTCGACCAACGCAGCCGGGGTCTTAGGTTCCGGCAGGTAGCGGGCGCCCCACAGGTAAATCACCAGCCCGGCCAGCATCCCGACGCCGGCGGCCGCGAAGCCATAGTGCCAGCCGTAGACCTCGCCCAACGTCCCGCACACCAAGGGCGCCAGGAAGCCGCCGATGTTGATGCCGACGTAATAGACATTGTAGGCCCAGCCGCGCCGCGGATCGTCAGGGCCGTAGAGGTCGTTGATCTGGCTTGGCAGCGTAGGCAGGAACAGGCCGTTGCCAAGCGCGATGGTCGCCAGCGCGACATAGAACATCGGCTCGAACGCCATCATGAAATGGCCCGCGGCCATCGTCGACGCGCCAATGATCACGGCAAGCCGCTTGCCGAGGTAGCGGTCGGCGATCGCGCCGCCGATGATCGGCGTGAAATAAGCGAAGGCGGTGTAGGTGCCGTAGATGAAGCTGCTATGCTGTTGTTCGATCAGCAGCTCCTTGGTCATGTAATAGACCAGCAGCGCACGCATCCCGAAGTAGCTGAACTGCTCCCACATGTTCGTGAGGAACAGGATCGTCAGTCCGCGCGGCTGGCCGAACCAGTTGGATGGCTCCGCGGGGGCGGTCATGCGGCGGCCTTCGATCCCCACACGTCGTCGGGACAGCGGATCGTGCCGTCTTCGTAGATGACCGACGGCTGGACGTCGCTTTCGAGGAAGGTCGGACCGTCGAGATCGACGACTTCGCACTGCTGGCCAAGGATGAAGGCGGGCGCCATCGCCAGGCTGGTCCCGACCATATTGCCGACCATCACGCCAAGGCCGAGCCGGCGCGCTTCCTCGGCGATCATCAGCGCCTCTGTCAGCCCGCCGCACTTGTCGAGCTTGATGTTGACGACCTGGAAGCGCCCGGCGAGTCCCGGAACGTCTTCCAGCGTCAACGCGCTTTCGTCCGCGGCCAGCGGAAGCGGGCTTTCAAAACCATCGAGGTCCGCCTCGCGGCCGCGCGCGAGCGGCTGTTCGATGAGGGAGACATTCGCTTCGGCCATCGCATCGGCAAGCCGACCGAGACTCTCGATCGCAAAGCCCTGGTTCGCGTCGACTCCAATCCACACGTCGGGCCGTTCCGCGCGAACTGCCTGGACGCGCGCGATGTCGAGTTCCAGTTCGCCGGTCAGCTTGATCTTGATCGCCTTCGCGCCGGCATAATGGCGCGCCTTCGCCGCCATCCGCTCGAAGCTGTCGGCGCCGATGGTGAAGGTCGTCACCAGCGGCCGCACGTTCTCAAGTCCCGCGAGTTGCCACGCGGTCTTGCCGGCGCGTTTCGCTTCCAGCTCCCACAACGCGCAGTCGATCGCGTTGCGCGCGCCGCCGGCCGGCAGGATCTCGCGCAGGTCGAGGCGGCTCTCGCACGCCTCGATTGCCCCGCGCTTCGCTTCGAGCTGTTCGGACATCTGCGCCGCGTCGTCGCCCGTGTAATAGACGCCCGCCGCCTCGCCTCGCCCGCGATGCTCGCCGTCATCGAGTTCGGCGAGCACCGCGTCCGTTTCCTCGAACACGTAACCGGAAATGCGGAACGGCTCGGCGAGGCGCAGCTTCTGGACGCGATATTGGAGACGCAACTTGCCCATCAGAAGTTCGACGCCATCCCGATGAGCTTGAAGACCAGGGCGACGTAGAGGACCATGCCCGACGCGATCACCAGGACGATGCTCCACGTCTTGGCGGGCCAGCGGAGCCCCGCCTTCCAGGCGGTGTAAGCGTACCAGCACATCACTGCGAAGCCGCCGATAAAGACGATCGCGCTGAGCAGCTGGATGATCGACAGGATGGTGCCGAAGCCGCCGAGGTTCGACAGGTCCGAGAACAGCGATTGCATCACGAAGACCCAGCCGAGCAGAACGGCGATGATCGCGACCGCCGCGATGCGGCTCCAGCGGAAGGCGCGCAGTTCACGCTTCTCGATCGGCAAGGTGCTTGCGAAGCGCCGGCGGATGATCGCCCGGGTCGGCCACAGGATCGCGGTTAGCGCGAGCGCCGCGAGCGAGGCGTAGAGCAAGGGCAGGATCCAGGCCGAATTGCGCGAGGCCGGGACCCGGTCCCACACCATGATCGGGGCCAGCTCGTTGGTGCTGAAGCGCACCGCCTTGCCGTCCTTCACGACCGCGCCGAGCTTGTTGTGTCCATCGGCGGAGCGCCACAGCATCGGGCCGATGGCGACCCACTTCTCGGGCTCGCCGCTGAGGCCGGTGAGCGAGGGGATGACCAGGTTGCCGTCCTTGTCGACGCCGACCTTGGCCTGGCCCAGCAGTTCGGTAATCGCAAGGAAGTTGGATTTTGTGCCGCGCGAGTTGGCGTAGACGCCCGCAAGCTTCTCGGCATTCTCACGAGCCGCCTTTGCATCGATCGCCGGGGCCGGAGGCTGGGTCGCCGGGAAGTAGCGGTCCGCGAACTCTTCATAGAGGGCGTTGCGGATGCCGTGCGCCGCACCGTCCTTGCCCGGGCTGTTGAACGACACGAACAGGCCAACGCCCTTGTCCAGGAACAAGTGGAGGTCGCTGTGGAACGACACGGTGTCGCCGCCGTGCGCAACGACGGGCATGCCGTTGATGTCGGTGGAGTAGAAGCCAAGGTCCATTCCGTTGAGCCCCGGGATCGGGACGTTGGCGGGTGCGTGCATCCGCTGCGCCGTTTCCGGCTTCAGGATGGAATGGCCGTTAAACTGGCCGTTCTGCAGGTGCGCGATCATGAACCGCGCCATGTCGGTGCCGGTCGATGACAGGGCGCCGGCAGGCGATGGGCCAACGAATTCGAATCCGTAGGGCTTGTCGCGACCGGGGAGGTAGCCTTCCGACGCCAGCGGCTTGAGATTGGCGGGCAAGGGCTGCCGGAACGTCGAGTGATTCATGCCGAGCGGCTGGAAGATATTGCGCTCGATATAGGTCTCGAAATCCATGCCGGACACGCGCTGGATGATGTAGGCGGTGAGCGCGTTGCCGTAGTTGGAGTAAGCCGGCGTGCTCCCGGCGTCGTAGACCCGCTTCGGCGTCCAGCGCTTCAGCAGCTCCTCATATTCCAACGCATTCTTCGGATTGTTGGTGATGATGTCCTTCACCTGCTCCTCGAAGCCGGCGGTATGGGTCATCAGCTGGCGAACCGTGATCGGCTTGCCGTTGCGGGCGGGAATCTTGAAGTCGATGTACCGGTTGACGTCGGCGTCGAGGTCGACCTTGCCCTGCTCGACCAGCTGCATCATCGCGGTCCACACGAACAGCTTGGAGATGGAGCCCGGGCGGAACAGGGTGTTCGCCGGATCGACGCGCTTGTGCTTGGAAACGTCGGCATAGCCATATCCGCGCGCGGTCAGCAGCTGGCCGTCCTTGACGACCGAAACCACGGCGCCGGGAATGCCGGCCTTTCCGATGGCGATCGGCATGAAGCCGTCGAGCCACGCATTGACGTCCTTGCCATCGAGGGTGGGAACCGCCTGGTTCTGGTTGGCGGGCGTCACCGGCGGAGCGGGCGTCTGAGCCTGTGTTGTCGCGGCTTTCGGCGCGAGCGGGTTGGCGGACGGCTGCGCGACTGCTCCGGTCAGTGCGATTGCGCCGATAAATGCCGCGAAAAAGGCCGCTTTTTTGCCCATGATGGCTCCCCCCGAGTGTATTGGTGATTGTCCGCGAGCCCGGTACGCCGTATCGTGCTAAGGACACTCAATACGGACATAATGATCCTGATCGGAGAATTGTCAAACATGGTTTTCGGATTGGGCGCATGAGCGAGCAGCCGACTCTTGGCCGCGTCCTTCGCGACTTGCGCCGCCGCAAGGGCTGGACGCTCAAGGAAATGAGCCAGCATTCGGCGATCCCGGTCTCGACCCTGTCGAAGATCGAGCATGACCGGTTGACGCTGACCTATGACAAGCTGCTGCAGCTGTCGCAGCGCTTAGGCGTGCGAATTTCCGACTTGTTCGCGGAGCCCGATCCCCAGGTCGAGAACATCACCGGCCGGCGAAGCATCGGCCGGATCGAGGATGCGGTCGTCGTTTCGACGCCCAACTATGAATATTATTATCTCTGCACCGAGCTTCGGCGGAAGCGGATGGTGCCGATCCTGACTCGCATCCGCGCCAAGTCGCTCGATGAGTTCGGCGACCTCGTTCGCCACTCAGGCGAGGAATATATCCACGTCCTCGAGGGCAGCATCGTGGTGTACAGCGAATTCTACGATCCCGTGACCCTGAAGCAGGGCGAGGCGATCTACATTGATTCCAACATGGGCCACGCTTACGTCGCGGCCGAGGATTGCGACGAGGCCCTGGTGCTCGGGGTTTGCTCCAGCCCCGATGAAAGCCTGATGGATTCGCTGATGACGATCCACGAGCCGGACCCGCGTGAGCGCGATCCTGCCTCCCCGTCGCTCAGGACATTGCGGAGGCCCGCAGCCTAGAGCGTGATATTGCCGTGCACCGCCTGGTGCTGGTCGATCACGGCGCGGACCACATTGTTCATCAGCTTCATCCGAACCGGCAGCGGCGTCGAGGTGCGCTTGATCATCACCGCGACCGAATAGCTGTGGCCGTCGGGGGCGGTCAGGATCCCGATGTCGTTGTAGCCGGCCTGAACAGCGCCGAGCACCTGGCCGGTGCCGGTCTTGTGGCTAAGCGTCCAGCCGCCCTTAAGGCCACCCTTCAGCCGGTTCGGCCCGGTGTGGGTGTTGCCCATGATGCGCAGCAGTCGCGCGGTCGAGCTTGGCGAGAGCAGTTCGCCGCGCTTCAGCTTTGCAAGCGCATTGACGATCGCGCTGGGCGCGGCACCGTCGTACGGATCCTGCACATAACGGTTGAAGGCGGCGCGGCGCACCGACATTGGAAGCGCATTGCGCGCCTGGTAGAATGCATTGCCAATCGAATAGCTAGGCGACCAGGTCAGCCCCGCGATCTTGCTCTGCAGGCTGCGCTCGCCATCGTAGAAGCGGATCGAGCCAAGTCCCTTGTTGCGGATCATCGCGCGCACCGCTTCGGGGCCGCCGACGGAACGCATCAACTTGTCGTTGCAGGTATTGTCGCTGGTGGTGATGGCCTTGACCATCAGGTCGGACAGCGTGGTCGTGTAGCCGCCACCAAGCACCTTTGCCGCCACCGGCTGGTGGAAAAGGGTCAAGTCGCCGCGGCCCAACGTCACCTGGTCGTCCAGGGAGACCTTACCCTTGTCGACCGCATCGAGGGCCGTGATCGAGACCCACAATTTGCTGACGCTCTGCTGAGGATAGAGCTCATCCTCCTTCCAGCCGAGGCTCCAACCATCGTCGATCGAGCGGACCGCAATCCCGACCTGGCCGTCAAAGCCGCGGCCGAGCTGGTTGATCTGGTCGCGCAGCGCGCTTGGGGCGCGGGGCGTCGGCTTGGCCGCCGGGGGCAGCGTCGGGCGCGATGGGGTCACCGGACGCTGCGGCTGCTGGAGGGTCGCGGAAGTGCTGACGGAAGCCATTGCGGCAATCGTCGCAGTCAGTCCAAGGCGGCTCCAGATTGACGTCATGATGTCGTTTCGTCCCCACTTTTGCAGCCGCGAATGCGGCCCGATCCAATGACTTAGCACGCGCTTGCTGAACCTGTCCTGTTCGCGCGCGGCACAAGACTCGCAAAGCAGGGCCGCTTTGCCAACCCCCGCGGAGCTTATTGCGCGATGCGGCGGTCGCCGATCAGGGCGGACGATTCGATTTCATCCAGCGAGCGGTGGACGCTCACGTACCGGCGCGCCTTATCGATCCAGGGGCCAGCCTTTGCGGCCGCCGGCATCCGCATCGTCTCCGCGAGGGCCGCGTCGACTTCACCGGCTGCCAGTTGGGACGCGGCGCGCTGGTACCGCGCGCCCGGCTTTTGCGATGGCGTGCCCTCGTGGCGAACCTCGACCAGCGATGCGAGCTCGCGGCGAATCCCCTGCAGCAGGCCCTGGTTGGCGTTGCCGGAGCTCAAGACGGAACCCAGCTGGTCGTATCCGTCGACCAGTTCGGTCAGGCGGACCGGCGAGCGCGCTCCGGTGATGATGGTGGAAACCGCGCTCGGATGAGCGCGGCCGAAACGGTCGACCAGCAGCGGCTCGAGATATCCCAGCGCCACCCCGCGGTCGATCGCTCGGCGCGCTGCAAATGCGACCAGCAAGGCATCGGCGCGACCGGCCGATCCTTCCGCCCGCTGGGTCGCGCTTTCCAGCTGCGCGAGCCGTGCTTCGAGGGTCCGCAGCCGCTCGTCATCCTGCGCTGCTCCCGATTGAGTGGCCTGTGGCGGACTTGCGTCGGCGGCATTGTTGAGTGCGACCGGTGCCTTTGGCGGCTTGGCAACGCCGAGAAAGCGGGCTGCGGTGTCGTAGCGCGCAAGGCCCCAGGTCGCTGCCGCCGCGCCCGCGATCAGCAGGCACAGACCAATCAGCAGTCGAGCGCTCCAGCTAAGGCCGTTCCGGGTCGAAGCGGTGTTCATCTGCGGCGTTCTGACACAGCCGCGAGGCGAGGGCTAGAAGCTCCGCTTCGGTTGGCAACGCGGCCGCATGGACGGCTTCCCAGGCATCGCCCGCAGCCTGCGCGGCCGCCTCGCTGATCGCCGCGATGCGCACCGCGCCGCGTTCGTCTTGCGGGACCAGTTCGGCCAGCCGTCGGCCCGCGAGCGGCGAGTGCAGCATTGCCACCGCATCTGTCATGTCTGCCAAGGCAGGCGGGGCAGGAAGGGCAACCGATCGATAGACCGGCAAGGCGACGACCGATGCCGCCACGCGCTCAGGCTCCCGCCGCTCCTCGCCGCATAAATGAAGCAGCCGAATGCCGGGCCCCACCATCTCCAGCAAGTCATCGACTCCGCCCGTCCCGCTGAGCGCGACGGTTAGGCCGGACGCACGCGCAACCGCTGCGGTTGCGTCCCCCACGGCGAACACCGGCAGCCTATGGAGATTATCCAACTGTTCGCCAGCCTGCCGCACGGCATTGGCGCTGGTGATCAGGATCGCATCGAACTCCGCCGGATCCGGGGCATCCCAGCCGACGGGCCCGATTTCAAACAAGGGCGCGCTGACCGCGCCGAGGCCCATCGCCCTGGCTCGGGTCACGGTCTCTCCCGCACCGGGCTGCGGACGCAGCACGAACAGCCGCCTCATGCGGGGTCGAACAGTCGCCTGATCTCGTCCGGCGCCCCGTCCAGCATCGCGCGGGCGAGTTCCTCCGCAGCCTTGACGTCACCGGCCGCAAATCCGGCCTCGGCGGCCAGCTTGGCCTTGCCGTCCTCGGAATAGAGCTCGGCGCGAAGCCGGATCTGGCCGTCTTTCAGAATGCCGTGCGCGGCGACCGGCGAATGGCAGGTTCCGCCCAGCGCTCGCACAAAGGCGCGCTCGGCACAGATGACCGCCATCGTCGAACGGTCGTCGATGATCGTGAGCATGGATTGCGTTCGGGTATCCCCGGCGCGGCATTCGATCGCGATGACTGCCTGGCTCGGCGCCGGAAGCATCACATCGATCGGGATCGGCGTTCCGACGCCGTGCCGGCCGAGCCGCCGCAATCCGGCGCAGGCGAGCAAGCTGACGTCGACTTCGCCGGAATCCACCTTCGCGAGGCGTGTGTCGACGTTGCCACGCAACGGAAGAACCATCAGGTCCGGGCGCATCGACAGCATTTGTGCGGCACGCCGCGGCGAAGAGGTTCCGACGATCGCGCCTTGCTTGATTGCCTCGATCGATTCGGCACCGATCAGGCATTCGCGGGCATCGCCCCGCGGCCGTACGGCTGCCAGCCGAATGGTCTCCGGCCGGACTGCCTCGACATCCTTCAGCGAATGTACTGCGAAATCGATCTCACCGTCGATCAGCGCGCGGTCGAGCTCTTTGGTCCACAGCGCCTTGCCGCCAATCTCTGCAAGCGGCCGGTCCTGGATCTTGTCGCCGGACGTCCTAACGATCCGGATCTGGATATGGCCCGCGGGCCAATGGTTTGCGGCCTCCAGGGCGGAGACGACCTTGCCGGCTTGTGCCAGCGCCAGCGGGGACCCGCGCGTTCCAAGGATTGGTGTTCGTGACATGCCTGGTGGAAACTCTCGCCCGGCGGTCTCGTATCCCTGAATGGGCGAGGCCTTTCGGCTCCCGCCTCTAGCCGACGCGGGGGTGGTGAGGCAAAGGGCGGCAATGGCGGTGATTCTCGGCCTCGAATCCAGCTGCGACGACAGCGCGGCGGCGCTGGTTACCAGCGACCGGCAGGTGCTGGCCCAAGCGGTGGTCGGCCAGAACGATGCGCATCAGCCGTTCGGCGGCGTCGTTCCCGAAATCGCGGCCAGGGCGCATGCCGAAATCCTTCCGTCGCTGGTGCGGCAGGTGCTTGAGCAGGCGAAGCTTTCCGTTGCTGACGTTGATGCAGTTGCCGCTACCGCCGGGCCGGGCCTCATCGGGGGAGTGATGGTCGCGCTCCTCGCGGGCAAGGGCATCGCGCTTGCCGCCGGCAAACCGCTGGTCGCCGTTAATCACCTCGAAGGGCATGCGCTCAGCCCGCGGCTCAGCGACCCGGACTTGCGATTCCCCTATCTTCTGCTCCTCGTATCGGGTGGCCACTGCCAGTTGCTCGAGGTGCGCGGCGTCGGCCAATATCGGCGCCTGGCCACCACCATTGACGATGCGGTGGGGGAGGCCTTTGACAAGTCCGCAAAGCTGCTCGGCCTGGCCTATCCCGGCGGTCCTTCAATCGAAGCGCTGGCGCGCGATGGCGATCCTCGCTCGGTGCCGCTCCCGCGCCCGCTGGCTGGGTCGGCCGAGCCGCATTTCTCTTTCGCCGGACTGAAGAGCGCGGTCCAGCGCGCTGTTGCCAGCGGCGCGCATTCGCCAGCCGATATCGCCGCAAGCTTCCAGCAGGCGGTGGTCGACTGTCTTGTGGATCGCACCGCACTTGCACTGAGCGGGAGCGACGCGCCTTCCCTGGTGGTGGCTGGCGGAGTGGCTGCCAACCGCTCGGTCCGCGATGCGCTCGCGGATCTGGCGACAAGCAGCGACCGCCGCTTTTCCGTCCCGCCGGCGTGGCTGTGCACCGACAATGCCGCGATGATCGGCTGGGCTGGGGCGGAGCGCTATGCCGCCGGACTGCTCGATCCGCTCGATGCCCCGGCGCGCGCCCGTTGGCCGCTCGACGCTGGCGCGGAGAAAGTTCGCGGGGCGGGGGTCAAGGCATGATCGAACGGATTGGCGTGATCGGCGGCGGAGCGTGGGGGACCGCGCTGGCGCAAGTGGCGGCCAGCGGCGGCCGCGAGACGTTGCTGTGGGCGCGCGAAACCGACGTCGTCGAAGCGATCAATCAGGCCCACGAAAATAGAATCTTCCTGCCCGGCCGGACACTCGACGACGCCATTCGCGCAACGTCAGACCTCTCCGCACTGGCCACGTGCGACGCGATCCTGGTCGTCACGCCGGCGCAGCACATGCGCTCGGTGCTCGCCTCGGCGCCGGTTGCTGGAAAGCCGCTCATTCTTTGTTCGAAGGGGATTGAGGAGGCGAGCGGCGAGCTGCTGCACCGCGTCGCCACCAGCGCCTGCCACGGCTCGCCGGTGGCGGTGCTTTCCGGTCCGACCTTCGCGCACGAAGTGGCGGCCGGCCTGCCGACCGCCCTCACTCTCGCCGCCGACGATAGTGATTTGGCGGAAGCTCTGCGGGCCCGGATCGCGCTGCCGGAGTTCCGGCTTTACCTCAGCGACGATGTCGCGGGCGCGGAGGTTGGCGGAGCCGTGAAAAACGTGCTCGCCATCGCGTGCGGAGTCGTGGAAGGCCGCGGCCTCGGACAGAATGCTCGCGCCGCGCTCATCGCGCGCGGATTCGCGGAAATGACGCGCTTCGGCCTTGCCTACGGCGCTCGCCGGGAGACCCTGGCCGGGCTGTCAGGGCTTGGCGACCTGGTCCTGACCTGCTCGTCCACAAGCTCGCGCAACTTTTCGCTGGGCAAGGGAATCGGGGAAGGCCGCGCGGCCGCCGACCTGATGGCCGACCGCCGCACGGTCGCCGAAGGCGCCTTCACCGCGCCGGTGCTGGCGAGGCTCGCGAGCGAAAAAGGCATCGACATGCCGATCGTGGCCGCGGTGGATGCCCTGCTGTCAGGAAGCGCGACGGTGGATCAGGTGCTGGAGCAATTGCTGTCCCGCCCGCCGCGTGTCGAATCGCATTGACGGACGCGTCAAAAATCGACGGCGATGCCCTTTTTCTCCCAGTCGCCGTAGCGCGTTGGGTCGAGCTTCCGTTCCTCACCGGCGGGCGGCGCGGGCGCCAACTCCTGGGGCTGCGGCACCGGCGGCGACTTGCTGAGATGCGCGGGCGGATCGAGATGGCGCGGGCGTTCCATGTCCGCACCATGATGTGCGTTGGCCTTGATGCCAAGCATTGAAGGGCTGCCGGCGCGCCGGGCGGCGCTGCAGATGCTCGATTCGGTGCTTCGGCGCGGGACCACGCTTGATTCGGCGGCATCCTCGGCGAAGGGCCTCAGCGGACCTGACCTCGGATTGGCCGTTGCGATCGCCGGAGAGGCGTTGCGTCGGCTTCCAGACCTCGATGCGCTGATCGACAGCTCGACCCGCAACCGGCTTCCCGACGATTCCAAGGCGCGGATGGTCCTCCGCCTGGCGCTTGCCCAGAAAGTCGGCTTGGGGACGCCGGAGCATGCGCTCGTCGCGACCGCCTTGCCGCTCGTCGACGGCGGCCCGCGGAGGCTGGTTCACGGAGTCCTCGGCAATCTGTTGCGCAAAGGCGTCCCGACGATGGACGCACCGCGCCTGCCGCCTGACGTGGAAGAGCGCTGGGAATCCGCATGGGGCGAAGAAGCGGTCCTCGCCGCCCGCCGCCAGATCGCGCGCCGGCCGCCGCTGGACTTGACCTTCGCGACGGATGTGCAGGCAAAGGACTATGCGGACGCAAATGGCGGCGTGACGCTCGCCCCCTGCCACGTCCGCCTGGCCGCCAACAGCACGGCAATCCCGGACCTGCCCGGGTTTGGCGGCGGGAAGTGGTGGGTGCAGGACCTTGCGGCGTCGCTCCCTGCTCGCCTGCTGCCTAGCGGTGACGTTCTCGACTTGTGCGCAGCGCCCGGTGGCAAGACGATGCAGCTTGCGGCGGCCGGCAGCGATGTCACCGCCGTCGATTCGTCGCAAAGTCGTCTGGCGCGACTATCCGACAATTTGCGGCGAACGAGCCTTGCGGCGAAATTGGTAACCGCCGACGCCTTGCAATGGAAGTCGTCCCAACGGTTTGACGCCATTCTTCTCGATGCGCCGTGCTCGGCAACCGGCACGTTCCGCCGTCACCCCGAGGTCCTTTACCGCGCACGCCATCGAATCATCGCGGAGAGCGTTGAGCTTCAGCGGCGACTGCTCACTCGAGCCGCGGAATGGCTCAATCCAGGCGGGACGCTCGTATATTCGGTGTGCTCGCTGGAGCAACAAGAGGGCGAAGAGGTCGTAAAGGCGTTCGTGGAGGCCCAGTCGCGGATGCGAATGGTGGCTCCGAAGAAGGGCGAATTGCCCGATTTCGCCGCGCCTTCGCCCGAAGGGTGGGTGCGCATTCTGCCCGGCATTATGGAGGAGCAGGGCGGGCTCGACGGTTTCTTCATCGCGCGCCTTGTCCGCGACGGCGGATAGCCGTTAATGGCGCTATGCCCGCGCCCCTGATCTCCCCGTCCATCCTGTCCGCCGATTTCGCCAAGCTCGGCGAGGAAGTCCGCGCGATCGACGAGGCCGGCGCCGACTGGATTCACGTCGACGTCATGGACGGCCATTTCGTGCCCAACATCACGATCGGCCCGGGGGTCGTGAAGGCGCTGCGGCCGCACTCCGCCAAGCCGTTTGACGTGCATTTGATGATCTCGCCGGTGGACGGCTTCCTCGACGCCTTCGCCGAAGCGGGCGCGGACATCATCACCGTCCATCCCGAGGCCGGACCCCACCTCCACCGCACCATCCAGCGGATCAAGGGCCTGGGCAAGAAGGCTGGCGTGTCGCTCAACCCCGGCACCCCCGCCAAGATGCTCGATTATGTCCTGGAGGACATCGACCTCGTCCTGGTGATGAGCGTCAATCCCGGGTTCGGCGGCCAGAAGTTTATCGCCGGCCAGCTGAAAAAGATCGAAGCGATCGCCAACCGCGTCGATAAGCTGGGGCTTACAGTCGACATCGAGGTCGACGGCGGCATCGACCCCGTTACCGCTCCGCAGGCCGTGAGCGCGGGGGCCACGGCCCTCGTAGCCGGGACCGCGGCATTTCGCGGGGGCCCGTCCGCCTACGCCGACAACATCCGGGCGTTGCGGGCGCAAGGATGACCTCACGCAGCGCGGCCGAGCGCGCGATCGTCGACAAGCTTGCCAAGGGGCCGATGCTGTCACGGCTGCTGCGGCCCGGCCGCCAGCCGCTGAAGCTCATCGCTGTGCCGCGCGACCACGTGCAGGGCGATCGGGCCACCGGCGATTCCATTCTCGCCGGCCGCCTTCCGCTCGGATCGGAAACCGTCGCGCTCGTGGACCTCGATTTTGCGGCGCTGGGCAGCGAAGGGCTGGTCGCGGAGAAGCTGCAGGGCTTCTCGTGGCTGCGCGATCTCGCGGCGGCGACATCACGGGAGAAGGGCGCCCGTGTCGCCGAGGCGGTTGCCGGCCGCTGGCTGCTCGCCCACGGAAGCCGACCCGATGGCGCGTGGCGGCCGGACCTGTGGGGGGAGCGGATGCTGTTCTGGACGGCTTACGCGCCCTACGTGCTCTCCAGCCGCGACGGCGGATATCGCTCGGCCTTGCTCAACACCTTGGTTCGCGGCGCGCGCCACCTTGACGCCAATGCGGACAAGATGCCGCCGGGTCTCGCCCGGATCACCGCCTGGGCCGGGCTGGTCGCGGCCGGGCTGCTCGTCCAGGGCGCCGTCCCCCGCGTCGCAAAGGCCGAAGCTGGCCTGGCCCGCGCGCTTGCGACCGCACAGTTCGAGGACGGCGGCCTGGTCAGCCGCACTCCGTTCGAGCAGGTCCAGCTGGTCGATCGGCTTGGCCTGCTCCGCGCCGCTTACTTCGCTGCCAAGCAAAGCCTTCCGGACGGTTTCGAGGCGGCTGCGGCGGCTGCCCTTGCGGCGCTTCACGGCGTGACCATGGGCGATGGCGCCCTATCCAGCTGGCAGGGCGGCAATCCCGGCGATGCCGCGCAATTGGCCGCGCTGGTCGAAGGCTGCGGCCTTCGCGCCCGGCCGCTCCGCAACGCTCGCGGCTGGGGCTACCAACGGCTCTCCGCGCTCGGCACGGTCGTTGTCTTCGACGCAGCGCCCCCGCCGCAGCCCAAGGTTGCCGCCGCGGGATGCGCGTCGACGCTTGCGTTCGAGATGTCGGACGGCTCCCAGAGGCTGGTAATCAATTGCGGCGGTCCCGAGCCGCTTCCATCCGCTCTTCCCGATGACCTGGTCGATGCTCTCCGCACCACGGCGGCGCACAGCACTCTGGCCCTCGCCGACACCAATTCGACGGCAATCCTTCCCGACGGCCAGCTCGGCAAGGGCGTGGCGGACGTGACGGTCGACGTCAGCGACGACAATGACTGCAGCCGGCTCGAAGCCAGCCACGACGGTTATGTCCGCAGCTTCGGCCTGATCCACAAGCGCAGCCTTTCGCTCGGCAACGACGGCAAGGAGCTTCGCGGCGCCGACCAGCTGATCGGCAAGGGCCGCCGCAAGATCCGCGACGCCGTTCCTTATGCCGTGCGATTTCACCTCGCGCCTGGTATCGAGGTGGCGCCGACGGCGGACGGAATGGGCGCGATCCTCCGCCCGCGCGGCGCTCCGCCATGGAATTTCCGTTGCCGCGGGGCCAATCTCGCGGTTGAGGAAAGCATGATGATCGATGGTGCCGGCAATCCGGTTTCGACCGTCCAGCTCGTTATCCTTGGCGAAGTTTCCCATCTCGGCGGCGAAATCGGATGGCAGTTTCGCCGCTCCAGTTGAACGAAGGACCCAACATGACCGATCTCGTGCCCGTCAAACGGGCGCTCATCTCGCTATCCGACAAGAGCGGCCTCGAGGATCTGGCCGCCGGTCTGTCGCGCCACGGCGTCGAGCTGGTGTCGACCGGCGGAACTGCGTCCAAACTTCGCGGCAACGGCGCCGCTGTCCGTGACATTAGCGACCTTACGGGCTTCCCTGAGATGATGGACGGGCGCGTGAAGACGCTTCATCCCAAGGTCCATGGCGGCCTACTCGCGGTCCGCGACAATACGGAGCACGCCGCGTCGATGGCGGAGCATGACATCGCTCCGATCGACCTCGTCGTCGTCAATCTCTACCCGTTCCTCAACACGGTAATGAGCGGCGCCGACCGCGATACGATCATCGAAAATATCGACATCGGCGGCCCGTCGATGGTGCGCTCAGCCGCGAAGAACCATGCGCATGTCGCGATCGTCACCGACCCGTCCGATTATGCCGAACTGCTGGCCGAGATGGACGCCAATGACGGCGCAACCAGCCTGGCTTTCCGCAAGCGCCTTGCCGCCAAGGCCTATGCGCTGACGGCAGCCTATGATTCGACGATCTCGCAATGGTTCGCCTTTGCCGACCAGAGCGAGCGGTTCCCGCGAACCCGGACGATGGCCTCCACGCTCAAGATGCCGCTTCGCTATGGCGAGAACCCGCACCAGCATGCGGCGCTCTACCTTCCGGTCGGACCCCATGCGCCGGGGATCGCCCAAGCGGAGCAGGTGCAGGGCAAGGAACTCAGCTATAACAATCTGAACGACGCCAATGCGGCACTGGAGCTGGTGGCCGAATTCCGGGACGGTCCGCCGACCGTGGTCATCGTCAAGCATGCCAACCCGTGCGGCGTAGCCACCGCAGATACGCTGCTCGACGCGTGGAAGCAGGCTCTGGCCTGCGACAGCGTTTCGGCGTTCGGCGGCATTGTCGCCGTCAATCGCCCGCTCGATCGGGAAACTGCCGAGGCGATCTCGGAAATCTTCACCGAGGTCGTGGTCGCCCCCAACGCCGACGAGGACGCGCGTGCGGTGTTCGCCAGGAAGAAGAACCTGCGCCTGCTTCTCACCGGTGCGCTTCCCGACCCGAACCGGGTCGGCCAGACGCTCGCGGTCATTGCCGGCGGAATTCTCGTCCAGGATCGCGACAACGGTCACATTTCGCGCGACGATTTGAAATGCGTCACAAAGCGCCAGCCCACCGAACGAGAAGTCGCCGATTGCCTGTTCGCTTGGACCGTCGCCAAGCACGTCAAATCGAACGCCATCGTCTACGCCAAGGACGGCGCGACCGCGGGCATCGGCGCGGGCCAGATGAACCGGCGCGACAGCGCGCGGATCGCGGCGGTGAAGGCGCGCGAAGCTGCTGAGACGCACGGATGGGCGGAGCCGCGCACGGTCGGCTCAGCTGTCGCTTCCGACGCATTCTTCCCCTTCGCGGACGGGCTTCTCTCAGCGGCGGAAGCCGGCGCGACCGCTGTGATCCAGCCGGGCGGCTCGATTCGCGACGATGAGGTGATTGCGGCGGCCGACGAGGCGGGCCTGGCCATGCTCTTCACCGGAATGCGGCACTTCCGCCACTAGGTTTAGCGCACCGGCTCACCCGTCGTCCCAGGCGGCGGGACCTGCAGATCTTCGACTTCATCCTTCCGCATGCGGAAAAGCTCACGGTCGCCGGGCCCGAAGCCGCGCGTCCACAGCACCAGGCCGAAGGCGGCAAGGATGGCCGGGATGCCGAACGCCAGTTCCGCCCATTCCGGGAGCCGAATCGCAAGTTCGCCGACGGCAACGGCGGCGACCGCGGCCCACACCAAAGGCCAGCGCCAGCCGGACACCGGAGCGCCGAGGATCCGGCACAGCACGCGTGATTTCACGATCGCGGCGAAGGCCAGCGAGATGGCAAGCGCCGCCGCGGGCGCGGTCGCCTGCCACATCACCGGGAAGTCGAGCCGGCGGAAAATCAGGATCAGTGCGATCGAGAGCAGCACCTCGAGCGCGATCATCGCGAGGCTGAGCCACATATTGAGGTGGCGCGCGACATAGATCAGCGCCGCCTCGCTGACCGCCGCCATTGCCGCGACGACTTCCGCGCCGAGCAGGAAGGCGAGCGCTGCCGTGCCGGCGACGAAGGCCGGTCCAACCAATCCCATCACGCCCTCGCCCGGAATGCCGAGTGCAAGCGCGACTCCAAGTTGCGCGGCAATCACCCAAAAGCCGACTTGTCGCACCTGATCGGCGACCGCCTTCTTGTCGCCCGCAGCGACGTTCCGCGCGATCACCGGTCCAAGGATCGGGTCGAAGCTGGTCTTCAGCTTGGATGGCAGGGAGGCGACATTCTGCGCCACGTAATAAATGCCGACGATCGCCGGCGAGAAGAACAGCCCGAGCACGGCAATGTCGACGCGCCGCGATCCCCACTCGACCGCGTCGGCCGCGGCAAGCGGCCCGTTGCGCCGCGCCATTCGCCACAAGGTCCGCGGGTCGGGACTCCAACCGTGCGGCAGGCCGTAGCTTTTGAGGAAGGGGATGATCGAGGCGATCAGCGCGCCCACCATCGACAGCACATAGGCGATGATCAGGCCGTCGCGCAGCGAGATCCACTGCCAGGCAAAGGCCGCGATGCTGATCGTCCACGGCTCGACGATGGCCCTCGCCCGCACCGTGGCGCCGACGTCATGACGGTAGGCAAGTGCCGCGAGCGTGATATCGGACCAGGCGAGCGCAAACACCGTAATCGGCAGCAACCACTCCAGGCCCGTGATCTCGCTGTTGGGGAACATCGCTTGCGGAAAGGTCATCAGGATCGCCATTGCGACCCCCGACCCAACTGCCGCGACGATCAGGCCGTCCCAGGCGATGCAGGCATGGGGCTTGTCGGTGTTGGCAAGCTGCTGCGCCAGTCCGCGCTTAAGCCCGAGTGTCGCAAGCTGAGCGGCGAACTCGACGACAAGGATCGCATAAGCGAAGCGGCCGAGCGCCGCGGCGCCATAGATGCGCCCGGCGATGAACAGGAACGGCAACCGCGCCGCCAGCCGCAGCACGAAGCCGAAAAAATTGATGCGTCCGCCGCGCGCCAGCGCCGCGAGGTCGGCCGAAGGCGCTTCGGGCTCGGCCGCCTTGGTCAATGCGCGGCGCCCCAATGCTCGCCCGAGCCGACCTCGACGTCGAGCGGAACGGTGAGCTGCATCGCGGGCTCGGCGGCGTTCGCCATGACTCGGCGGACGACAGCCGCCGCTTCTTCGTCGCGCCCGTCGGGGACTTCGAACACCAGTTCGTCGTGGACCTGCAGTAGCATGCGCACGCCATCCAGCCCGGCGGCCGCGAGCTCGCCGTCCATCCGCGCCATCGCGCGCTTGATCAGGTCGGCGCTGGTGCCCTGGATCGGCGCATTGATCGCTGCCCGCTCGGCGCCACCGCGGATCGAAGGATTGCCGGCGCGGATGTTCGGGAAGTGCGTCTTGCGGCCGAACAGGGTGCGCGTGAACCCGTTGGTCCGGACGAACGCCAGCGTTTCGTCGATGTAAGAGCGGATGCCCGGGAAGCGATCGAAGTAGCGGGCGATGATCGCCGCTCCGTCTTCCTTCGGAACGCCAAGCCGCCCCGCCAGCCCCCAGGACGAGATGCCATAGAGAATCGCGAAATTGACCGTCTTGGCCTTGTTGCGGCTGTCGCGGTCCGACGATCCGAACAGTTCCTCGGCGGTCATGCTGTGAATGTCGGCACCGTTCCGGAACGCATCCTTGAGCTGCGGCACGTCCGCCATGTGCGCCGCCAGGCGAAGTTCGATCTGGCTATAGTCCGCGCTCATCAGCACGTGGCCCGGCTCGGCGATGAAGGCATCCCGGATCTTGCGGCCGATCTCGGTGCGGATCGGGATGTTCTGAAGATTCGGGTCGTTTGATGACAGCCGCCCCGTCTGCGCACCGGACAGGCTGAAGCTGGTGTGGACCCGCCCGGTCTCCGGGTTGATCTGCGCCTGCAGCGCGTCGGTGTAGGTCGACTTCAGCTTGGTCAGCTGGCGCCACTCCAGCACCAGCGTCGCGCAGGTAACGCCTTCGCCGGCCAGCCTCTCGAGCTCGTTGACGTCGGTCGAATATTGCCCGCTCTTGCCCTTGCGACCGCCTTTGAGGCCAAGCCGACCGTAGAGCACTTCGCCGAGTTGCTGCGGCGATCCGATCGTGAACGGGCCGCACGCCGCTTCGTAAATCCGCTCCTCGAGCCGAGCCGTCTCCTCGGAGAATTCCTTGCTCAGCTTGGCGAGATAGTCGCGGTCGACCTTGACCCCGCGCCGCTCCATCCGGCCGATTACCGGGACCAGCGGCCGGTCGACGCGCTCATAGACCTGGCTCATGCCTTCGTCGGCAAGCCGCGGCTTCAGCCGGCGCCACAGCCGAAGCGTGATGTCCGCATCCTCGGCGGCATATTCGGTCGCCTGCGCCAGCGGCACCTTGTCGAAGGTGATCTGGCTACGGCCCGTCCCGCACACTTGCTTGAACGGGATGCACTCGTGGTCGAAGTTCGCCTTGGCAAGCTCGTCCAGGCCATGCCCGGCGAGGGAGCGGCCGGCGTCGAGGTCGAAGCTCATCACCATCGTGTCGTCAACCGGCGCGACCTCTATGCCGGCTTTGTCGAACATCACCCAGTCATATTTGAAATTGTGCCCGACCTTGAGCACAGCTGGGTCCTCAAGCAGCGGCTTCAGCTTCGCCAGCACCAGGTCCATCGGCAATTGGCTCGGCGCGTCGGAATAGAGGTCCGCCCCGCTATGGCCGACCGGGATGTAGCAGGCGCGATTGGGCGCGGTCGCCAGGCTGATGCCCGCCAATCGCGCGATGATGCAGTCGATGCAGTCGGTCTCCGTATCGACCGCGACCACGCCCGACGCCCGCGCCTCTGCGATCCAGCCGTCGAGCGCGGCTTCGTCGGTCACCGTCTCGTACTTGGAGCGGTCGACGGTGATCGCCTCGGCTTCCAGCGGTTTCGCCTTCGGCTCCATCGCCGCCATGACGTCATTGAATCCGCCGCCGCTGCTGCTGCGGCCCTGCGCGACGCTGCCGCCGGTCGCGAGGCGGTTGAGCAGAGCCTTGAAGCCCATGTCCTCAAGGAAGGCCTGCAGTGGCTCCGGCGGAATGCCCGTTAGCGCAAGCTCCTCGAGCGGCTGCGGAAGCGGGTGCTCGCACACCAGCCGGACCAGCTCGCGGCTCAGACGCGCGTCGCCCGCATGGTCGATCAAATTCTGCTTGAGCTTGGGCTTCTTGATCTCGTCGGTACTACCCAGGACGGTTTCGAGGTCGCCGAACTGCTGGATCAGCTGGCTCGCGGTCTTCGGGCCGATGCCCGGGACGCCCGGGACGTTGTCGACGCTGTCCCCCATCAGCGCCAGCACGTCGCCGACCTTCTCCGGCGGCACTCCGAACTTTTCGAGGACCTGCTCGCGGCCGATCCGGCGGTCATTCATGGTGTCGAGCATGTCGACGCCAGCATCCTCGTCGATCAGCTGCATCAGGTCCTTGTCGGAACTGACGATCGTAACCTTCCAGCCCGCCTTTGTCGCGGCGGTCACATAGCAGGCGATGATGTCGTCCGCTTCCAGCCCGGCTTCCTCGATGCAGGGGATGGAGAATGCCCGCGTCGCGGTTCGGATCAGCGGGAATTGCGGAACCAGGTCTTCGGGCGGCGGCGGCCGGTGCGCCTTGTACTGGTCGTACATCTCGTTGCGGAACGTATGCTCCGACGCATCGAGGATGACGGCCATGTGGGTCGGCCCATCGGCCTTGTTGAGGTCGCCGGCGAGCTTCCACAGCATGGTGGTATAGCCATAGACCGCGCCCGCCGGCTGGCCGTGCCGGTTGGTGAGCGGCGGCAGTCGGTGATAGGCGCGGAAGATGTAGCTCGAACCATCGACGAGATAGAGGTGGGGAGTGGCGTCAGACATGAACGCGCGGGTTTAGCAGAGGGCGCGGCGGAAGGAAGCGGCCTCGCAAGTATCGCGTCCGGCCGGCCGCTGGCTTAGCGCCGCGCCCCTCGCGTCACGCTTGTCGCAACGATTGCTTTGCACGGCGGTTGTTTCGCTCATGCACGCAAATTCCAACGATACCGGCCCGTGGTGGACGGTCCAGCGCGGCGCCGGCCCGGTCGTCGCGACGGCAATTCACGACGGTCACGGGCTTCGTCCCGAAGTGGCGGCGGCGATGAAGCTGGCGGATGACGCCCGGCTGCGCGAGGAGGACCCGTTCACCGGCCAGGCTGTCGTCGACGTGCCGACGCACGTCATCGCGCACCGTTCGCGCTTTGAATTCGACCTCAACCGCGGCGGTGCCGACGCGGTATACAGAACGTCCGAACAATGCTGGGGTCTGGATGTCTGGCATCGCGAGCCGGTCCAGGCGCTCGTCGACCGCTCCATGGCGATCCATTCCGCTTATTACGAAATGCTCGGCAACCTGCTCGATTCCATCGCCCGCCAGCATCGGCGCTTCGTGCTGATCGACGTTCATAGCTACAACCACCGTCGCGATGGGCCGGGCGGAACGCCGACCGCGCAGGACAAGTCGCCGGATATCAACATCGGCACCTTCTCGATGCCGCGCGCAGAATGGGCCTGGCTGCTCGATCCCTTGATGGACGCGATGGCGGGCTTCGACTTCAATGGCCGCCGCCTCGACGTGCGCGAAAACATCGCGTTCCAGGGGAAGGGCGAGCAGACCCGTTTCGTGCATCAGCGCTACCCTGGTCAGGGCTGCGCCATCGCGCTCGAGTTCAAGAAGTTTTTCATGGACGAATGGACCGGTCAGCCCGACCCGGCCGAGCTCGACGCGATGCGCCGGTTCATCAGCTTTACTGCGGAAACCGCGGAGCGCCTGCTGCAATGACGGCGCGACCGCAGCCATCGCAAGGGCCGGACGCCGAGGCATTCGAATTCGGCCCCAATGGCGCGCTTCGAGTGTCGGTTGGCCAGTCCGGCCGCGGACACCTCGATCGTTGGCTGCCGTTCCTGATCCTGCACCGCAGCGCAGAGCCCGACACCAGCCTGGCGCGACAAATTGCGGTCGAGAGCCCGGCCTACCTGGTCTGGTCCCCGCATGACGACCCGTCGGCGTTGGCGGCCTTGGACACCATTGCGACCACCGCGGCACGGCATTCGGGCCGGCTGATGGTGGTGACCCTGGACGACCGCGACGCGCAATATGCAACCGAAGGTTCGCAGGAGCTGCCGCGGTTCGCGGCGCAACTGGGCGCCGGCGACGAAGGCGATATCGGCCGTGCGGCCGCGACGCTGGATGAGGCGCTACGCGCCATCGTGCTCGATCTTCGCCGCTGCAAGGTGGAGCGGATTCCCTTCGCGGCCGTCTTGCCCAAGCCGTTTGACCAGTTGCTCGGAGCGATTCGGGGCGTCGAGCGGCTTTCGCTTCGCGTTCCGCAGGTCCATCGCCGGGCGGACGGCGAAGAATATCCGGCGCTCCGCCACGAATTGTCGACCCGCATCGGCGATGCCCTCCTGCGCTCCGCCTGTGCGTTTCTCGACGATGGCAAGTCCGACGTACCGCCGCACTATCGCGCCCTCGGGCGGAGCGCCTATCTCGCGGCCGCCTTAAAAGCGGACCGCAAGCTCGACCGCATCTCGCGCAGCTTCGACTTCCTGCTTTCGGTTTCGCCGATCGACACGGCGAAGGCTTTCGACCGCTTCATCGCGGAGGGCGAGAAAAAGCCACCGCATTTCCATTATCGGCCGCTCACCGTCGACCCGGATATCGCCAAGCGCGATCTCTACGCGATCGACCTGCGCCAGCTCGAGGATCCTCTGCTGGAGCAATTGCTGGGCGAAAAACGGCACGAGCTCGATTCCCAGCTAACGATGCTGGGCTCACGCAACACGCCCGGTTTCCATGCCGCGTCCGTCTTTCAGTACGGCACCGTCGACCGTGCGCTGCTTGCGGACGCACAAGCCATCCTCGCACAGCCCAGGCGGTCTCGACCGGCCAGCGCAACCGTAGGGGCGGCCGAGCTTGCCGGTGCCGCGGCAGCACTGGCGGCGCGCTACCGCCGGATCGACAATTCCTTCATGCCCGAGATCGAGGTTCGCGATGACGTTGCCGGCCTGATGGTGTCCGGCCGCAAGCTGTATATCGGCACGGACGCCGTCGTTCCGACCGGCCGCGTCGAAGCCCTGCTTGCCCATGAAGTCGGAATCCATTTGCTGACGCATTTCAACGGCGCCGCCCAGGGCCTTTCCATCTTCCGCACCGGCTTGGCCGGCTATGAGGGCATCCAGGAGGGCTTGGGCGTCTTCGCCGAATGGGCGACCGGCGGACTGACGCAAACCCGGCTTCGCTTGCTTGCCGGGCGCGTGGTTGCGGTCGAAACGCTGCAGCAGGGAGCGGACTTTCTCCAGGTCTATCGCCTGCTCAACCGTGACCACGCTTTTTCGAAGCGCGGCGCGTTCGGCATTTCAGCGCGCGTGTTTCGCTCCGGCGGCTTCGCCAAGGACGCCATCTACCTTCGCGGCTTTCGCGATGTCCTCGCCCTGGTCGCGCAAGGCGCGTCCCTGGAGCCGTTCTGGCTCGGCAAGATTGCGGTTCCGCACGTCGCGGCAATCGAGGAACTGCTGCAACGCGGGCTCGTTCAGCCGCCGCTGTTCACGCCGCTTTTCCTGAGCGACGAAACCTATTCGAGACGCCTCGCGCACCTGCGTTCGGCAAAGAGCTTCACTGAAATGATCGCAGGAGACTGACCGGGTGCTGATCGCTTTCTTCATCAACGACCTCGAACGCGAATATCCCGGCTATACGACGACGGTGCTTGCCCATCAGGCTGCGCTGCGCGGTCATCGGGTCTGCTACGTCACGCCGCACGACTTCCTGCTTCGCCCCGACGATTCGCTGTGGGTGCACGGCCGCTTCATGCCCAAGCGGAAGTACAAGGACCGGGACGAATTCTTCGAAACGCTCAAGTCGAAGGCCAAAATCGAGCCGGTTGACATGGCCGAAGTCGATGTCCTGATGCTCCGCAACGACCCGTCGATCGATGCCGAGACGCCGTGGGCGATGGAGGCCGGCATCCTCTTCGGACGCGAGGCCGCAAAGCGCGGGGTCATCGTCCTCAACGACCCGGACAGCCTCGGGCGCGCCATCAACAAGCTCTATTTCCAGAGTTTCCCGGCGGAGGCCCGGGCAGAAACTCTGATCACCAAGCATTCCAACGACATCAAGTCCTTCGCCGAGCAGCACGGCGGGAACATCATCCTCAAGCCGCTGCAGGGATCCGGCGGGTCGGGCGTGTTCAAGGTCGACGCCAAGTCCAAGGCGAACCTCAACCAGATCATCGAAGCGATCGGCCGCGACGGCTACATCATCGCCCAGGCCTATGTGCCGGCGGCGAAGAAGGGCGATATCCGGCTGTTCCTGATGAACGGCTTCCCGCTGCAGATTGACGGCAAATATGCGGCGCTGCGCCGGGTCGCATCGGCCGACGACATTCGGTCCAACATCCATGCCGGCGGCAGCGCCGAGGCGGTCGAGATCGGGGACACCGAGCTTCGCGTTGCCGAGCTCATTCGCCCCAAGCTGGTCAGTGACGGCATGTTCCTGGTCGGCGTCGACATCGTCGGCGACAAGATCCTGGAGGTGAACGTCTTTTCGCCAGGCAATCTCAACAGCTGCTCGCGCCTTGCCGGCGTGGACTTCTCGGTCCCCATCCTGGAGGCAATCGAGCGCAAGGTGGCGATCGCCGGCCAATATGCGCACAGCTTCGATAATAGGCACCTGGCGGTGCTTTAAGGCACCAGCACCGTGTCGTTCGCCTGCGGGAGCTGTTTGGGATAGTCGAGCGTGTAGTGGAGGCCGCGGCTTTCGTGCCGGCTGAGCGCCGACCGGATGATGAGGTCGGACACCTCGACCAGGTTGCGGAGCTCGATCAGGTCCGGGGTGACGCGGAAATTCTTGTAATAGTCCGCGACTTCCTGGCGGATCAGGTCGATCCGATGCTTGGCCCGCTCGAGCCGCTTGGTTGTTCGGACGATCCCGACGAAATTCCACATGAAGCGCCGGATCTCGCCCCAGATCTGGTGGATGACGACTTCTTCGTCACTGTCGGTGACGCGGCTTTCGTCCCAACCGCGCACCTTCGGAACCGCAGGCAGCTCGTCCCAGCGTTTGAAGATATCCAGCGCGGCAGCTTCCCCGAAGACGAGGCATTCGAGCAGGCTGTTCGATGCCAGGCGGTTGGCGCCGTGAAGCCCGGATTCCGTCACTTCGCCGGCAGCGTATAGCCCGGGCGCGTCGGTCCGGCCGTCGATGTCCACAAGCACCCCGCCGCAGGTGTAATGCTGCGCCGGCACGACCGGGATCGGCTGCTTCGTCATGTCGATCCCAAGGCCCAGCAGCTTGTCGTAGATGTTGGGGAAGTGGCCTTTCACGAAGCTCGGGTCGCGGTGGCTGATGTCCAGCCAGACGTAATCGAGGCCGTCGCGCTTAATCTCATTGTCGATTGCCCGGGCGACGACGTCGCGCGGCGCAAGCTCGGCGCGCTCGTCGTAATCGGGCATGAAGCGCTGGCCAGTCTTCGGGTTGACCAGCAGTCCGCCCTCGCCCCGCACCGCCTCGGTCACCAGGAAGTTTTTGACCTCCAGGTTGTAGAGACAGGTCGGGTGGAACTGCATCATCTCCATGTTGGAGATGCGGCATCCGGCTCGCCAGGCCATGGCGATGCCGTCGCCGGTCGCTCCGCGCGGCGCTGTCGAGAACAGATAGGCGCGTCCGGCGCCGCCGCTGGCGAGTATCGTCGCCCGCGCGGTTAGCGCTTCGACCCGCTTGCTGGCGCGGTTGTAGGCATAGAGGCCGTGCACCGCTCCACTGGCCGAGAAATGCTCGGCGTGGCGGCCGGTGATCAGGTCGATGCCAACCATATCGGGGACCAATGTGATGTTAGCGTGCGCAGCGGCGGCGGTTTCCAGCGCCTGCTGAACCGCGCGCCCGGTGGCGTCGGCGACGTGGACGATGCGGCGATGGCTGTGCCCGCCCTCGCGGGTAAGGTGCAACTCGTCGCCCTCGGTGGCGAAGGGGACGCCAAGCTCGATGAGCCGCGCGATCGCTCGCGGCGCCTCGCTGACGACATGCTCGACGACCTTGAGGTCGTTAAGGCCCGCGCCGGCAATCATCGTGTCGTTGACGTGGGCTTCGAAGCTGTCGCCTTCTTCGAGCACGGCGGCGATCCCACCCTGCGCCCATCCCGTCGCGCCTTCGCCCAGAGCGCCCTTCGCAATGACTGCGACTTTCTTGTGCTCGGCAAGGTTCAGTGCCGCGGTCAACCCGGCGGCACCGGAACCGACGATGATGACGTCGAAGTCCTTGCCCCCCGCCACGCTCAGGCCCCGGACGTCAGCGAGAGGAACACATCCTCCAGCGCCGGCTCCTTGGTCTTGACGTCGACGATCGCCAGTCCGTCCCGCTGCAGAGAGGCAAGCACTTCCCCGGCGTTCACCTTGTCCTTCCGATAGGTGATTTCGACGGTCTGCTCGTCGACCCGCATCACCTTTTCGAAGCAGCTTGCATCGGGAAGTTCGCCGAGATCATGGTCGAAACTGACCTGGACCGACTTCTCCTGAGCTTTGGCGACCAAGGTGCGCGTCGGTTCGTTGGCGATGACCTTGCCGTGGTTGATAATCGCAATGCGGTCGCAGAGCTGCTCGGCTTCTTCGAGATAATGGGTCGTCAAAACCACCGTGACGCCCATTGCGTTAAGATGGCGCACATATTCCCAAAGCTGTCGGCGAAGCTCGATATCGACGCCCGCCGTCGGCTCGTCGAGCACCAGCACGGGCGGGGAATGGACCATTGCCTTGGCGACCAGCAACCGGCGCTTCATCCCACCCGAAAGCGTGCGGGAGTAGGCATTGGCCTTGTCCGTTAGATGCATCGCGGCAAGCAGTTCGTCGCTGCGCCGGTCCTTGTCCGCGATGCCGTAGAGGCCGGCCTGGATTTCCAGTGTTTCGCGCGGCGTGAAGAAGGGATCGAAGATGATTTCCTGCGGGACGACGCCGATCGATCGCTTCGCGTTGCGCGGATGCTCGTCGATGTCGAAACCCCATATCACGGCCTTGCCGCTGGTCTTCATTACCAGCCCCGCAAGGATGTTGATCAACGTCGACTTGCCAGCGCCGTTTGGGCCAAGCAGTCCGAAAATCTGCCCACGCGGGACGTCGAAGCTGACATCATCCAGCGCACGCTTGCCTCCCGCGTAGGTCTTGGACAGCGATTCGATGCGGATTGCAGGCTCGGCGGTTTCCATGCGGCTCGCATAGCGGGCAGTGAAGCGCGGCGGCAAATCTAAACGCGTCTTTTACCATGCCTGTCAGATTCATCTTGAGGGAATAAGGTTACCGCGGGCGTGCATGATCCGACCGTTCGCCTTCTTCGCGATGCTGTTCGCGCTGCTTCCGTTGGGAGCGGCCGCCACGGCCGCGCCGGTCGCACCGTCGAAGAATGCCACCGGAAGCGCGCAGATCATCACTCCGTCGAGCCTCCGCAAGTTGCAGGATCTGAATTTCGCCTACCTTGCGGTGACTGGCGCCGGGACAGCCGTGGTCAATCCGGACAACGACACCATGACGACCACCGGCGGCGTGCTGCGCGTTGGCGGAACGCCTTACGCCGCGATGTTCGAAGCGATTTCGCCGAACAAGACGGTGGTGATCATCCGCGTTCCCAAGACGCCGATTACTGTGACGCGCGTCGGCGGCACGGAAACGATGACCGTTTCCAACTGGACTCTCTCGGGGGCGAGCAAGAAGACGATCAAGGCCAACGAGCCGTTCGATTTCAAGGTCGGCGGTACCCTTAACGTCAAGGCGGGCCAGGCAGAGGGAGTCTATATCGGCAACTTCGACGTCGAGCTCCAATACCCTTAAGGCGCCGGCGACCCTCGCGGTTCAACGCCGCCCTGCATTGAAGCCGGCGCGCGGCGTTGCTACTTCAGCCGGATGGACCAGACACAGCGCCAAGCGAAAAGCATCCCGCCGCCCGAAGTGTTCAAGGTGAACACGCTCCAGGTTGCCTGTGACGGGTCGGGGGAGGTTGCGCCGGCGCTCGGCCATCCGCGCGTATTCCTGCGCATGGAGCCGGACTTGGGCTTTGTCGAATGCGGCTATTGCGATCGCCGTTTCATTCTTGAGGGGGGACCAGCGGACCAGCCGCAGCCGTGACCGGCGACCCCAGGCGTTTCCTTTACCGTGACGGCGCGCTCGATCCCGATGACGCGAAGCGGCTTGCCGCGACGCACCTCGCGGGCTGCGACGACGGCGAGCTCTACCTGCAATATGTGGCCAGCGAATCCTTCAGCTTCGACGACGGCCGCCTGAAGTCGGCGGACTTCAATACCGCATCCGGCTTCGGGCTTCGCGGCGTCACCGGGGAAACCACCGCATTCGCTCACGCCAATGAGATCAGCCGCGCGGCGATCGAACGGGCCGCGGGCACGCTCAAGCTGCTTGACCCTGCAAAGGGCGCACCGGCGTCGCCGCCTCTTCGCACCAACCAGGCAATGTATGGCGCCGATGACCCGCTAGCGACGATCCCGTTCGCGCAGAAGGTGGCGCTTTGCCAGCAGATCGACGCTGCCGCCCGCGCTCGCGACCCGCGGGTGGCGCAGGTAAGCGTGACGCTGGCCGCAAGCTGGTCGGTCATCGACATCGTCCGTGCCGACGGCTTCGTCGCGTCCGACATCCGGCCCCTGGTCCGCCTCGGCGTTTCCATCGTCGCGCAGGACGGTAGCCGCCGCGAAACCGGCTATCACGGGCTCGGCGGGCGCTATCTCTACGATCGGTTGTTCGAAGAGGATCAGTGGAACCGAGCGATCGACATCGCGCTGGCGCAAGCGCTGGTGAACCTCGAGGCGGTCCTTTCCAGCACAGTGGGATCCGAAGCTTGGAATTCACGTGACTTGAAGTCGCGGCCGCACTGACCCTATAGTGAGTCGTATTAATTTAAATCATACCAACATGGTCAAATAAAACGAAAGGCTCAGTCGAAAGACTGGGCCTTTCGTC
>JADMIO011545328.1_pt1 | contig 68200 bp, 45 predicted proteins | sample 8958161 | NCBI WGS metagenome assembly JADMIO01 (sample SAMN16585339, study PRJNA669376) | soil metagenome | isolation source: Crop rotation soil | place: USA: Cullars Rotation, Alabama | collected 2011 | reverse complement strand
CGACAACTTGTCCACGTGGAATTCTAAGCTTAGGATCCCAATGTGCTGGAAAGCGTGAGCGCGCCCGACGTCGATCGCGCGGATGCACACGCGCGCGCAGAGGACACGCGCGCGCGGCAGGCGGCGCGCACCGTGTTCGATCGTCCCGTCGTGCTCGAAGCCGGAGCCGGCACGGGCAAGACGACGGCGCTCGTCGCGCGTGTGGTCGCGTGGCTGATCGACGCGGGCTTCGAGCGCGCGCGCACCGAAACGAAGTCCGACGATCCGGCGCGCATCGCGTCGCGGGCCATCGAAGGCGTGCTCGCGATCACGTTCACGGAAGCGGCGGCCGCGGACATGGACTCGAAGATCCGCTCGGCGCTGGCGGAGATCGAGCAAGGCCGCGCACCGGTCGGCATGCAAGACCACGTGTTTCTCGCGACGCCCGCGGAACGCCGCGCGCGCGCGGCCCAGCTGCGCGTCGCGCTCGAGCGGCCGCTCGCGCTGACGATCCACGCCTGGTGCCAGAAGCTCTTGGCGGAGCATCCGCTCGAAGCGGGCTTGCATCCCGGGTTCACGGTCGACGCGCCGGGTCGCGTCGTCGAGGAAGTGGTCGACGCGGCCGTGACGGAGGAGTTGCACGCGCGCCTGGGGGCCGAGCCCGATGCGGATTGGCTGTTGCTCGCGGCCCGCAACTTCGGACCGGGCGCCGTGACGCGCGCCGTCACGCAGCTGGTCGTCGCCGGTCACCGTGCCGAAGACCTCGGGCACGATCCTTTCCCGCCCGCAGTGATCGAGCGCATCGACCGCGAGATGTGGGAGACCGTGCGCGCCTTCCTCGGCGAGCTGCGCGGTCCGCTCGAGACGGCGTGCAAGCGCACGAAGAAGTGCGGCGAAGTGCTCGGCGCGCTCGATGCCGCTCTCGATGGTGCCCGCGAGCCGGTGCGCGACGCCGCGGGATTGAGCACGCGCGCCAAAGAGACCGCTGCCCTGATCGACAAGTCGATCCGCGAGCGTGTCGAGGAGTGGAGCGCGAGCGAGCTGGGCAAATACATGGCCGAGGACGTCGGCGAGGCCGGCGAAGCGATCCGCGCGCACGCCGCCGTACTCGCGCCCAAGCTGGATCGTTATGTCGTGCTCGATCCCGAGCTCGAAGGTGCGGCGCGGCGCATCGTGCAACGACTGCTCGTCGACGTGCGTCGCCGCCTCGTCGCCGCGGGCACCGAGACGTTCGGCGACCTCTTGCGCGACGCGCGCGACCTGCTCGCGGGCGACCGCGACCTGTGCGCGCGCTTGCGAGCGACGCTCGACCAGGTTCTCGTCGACGAGTTCCAGGACACCGATCCTCTCCAGTGCGAGCTCGTGCGCTTCATCGCGCTCGATCCCGATCGCGGCCGCGTGCCCGGGCTGTTGATCGTCGGCGACCCCAAGCAGTCGATCTACGGCTGGCGGCGCGCGGATCTCGCCGCCTACGACGCGTTCGTGGACGAGGTGCGTGCGCGCGGCGGCGAGTCGCACCGGCTCACGCTCAATTTCCGCTCGCGTCAGGAGATCCTCGATCACGTCGAAGCGGTGATGTCGACGGCGATGGTCGCCGAGCCTGGAGTGCAGCCGCAGTTCCAGCCGTTGCACGCGTCGCGCCCGGAGCGCGGCGCGGAGCTGGAGCACTGGAACGCCTGGGAGTACGCCGAGGGGCGTTACGCGCGCGGAGAGACGCGCACTTCGATCGCCGCGCGACTCGAGGCGAACTGCACGGCGCGCGCGCTGGTCGAAGCCAACGCACGCGGCGTCGAGTGGAAGGACATGGCGGTGTTGATGCGCGCGATGACGAGCGTCGACGTGCTGCTCGACGCGCTGCGCGACGCCGGCGTTCCGTTCGACGTCGCGGGCGACAAGAGCTACTACCGCCGGCGCGAAGTGCTCGACACCGCGGCGTTGCTCGCGTGCATCGTGGACCCGGGCGATCACGTGGCGCTGATCGGGTACTTGCGCTCGCCGTGGGTCGGCTTGCCCGACGCGGCGTTGATCCCGCTGTGGCGCGAATCGTTCGCCATGGTCGCGGCCGAGCTCGATCTCGATCGGCCGGAAACGCTCGCGCGTGCGCGCGCCGTCGTCGCAAAGGCCTTGGCCGGCATGCCGCGCGACGTTCCGCGCCTCGACCGCGTCACCGGTTTCGAGCACGCGCTCGATCACGGGCTCGAGACACTGGCGATGCTGCGCACGAGCTTCCGGAACGACGCGGTCGACACGTTCCTCGAGCGCGCACGTCTCCTCCTCTTGTGCGAGGCGACGTCCGCGGCGCGTTTCCAGGGCGTGTACCGGCTCGCCAACCTGGAACGGTTCTTCGGCGAGCTCGCCGCCGAGCTCGAGACCAACGGTGGCGACGCGCAGGCCCTCTTGCGCTTCGTGCGCCGCGCAATCACGTCTGCGCCCGACGCCGCCGAGGCGCGGCCGCGCGACGCGGGCGAGAGCGCCGTGTCGATCATGACGATCCACAAGTCGAAGGGTCTCGACTTCGCGCACGTGTACTTGGTCGGCCTGCATCGCAAGTCGCCGCTCGGACGCAGGGATCGCCACCGCACGCAGATCGAGCGCGACGGTCACATCCTGTTCGGCGCGCCGACTCCCGGCTGGTTCGCGTTCGAGGATCGCGCCGAGAAGCGCGAGCGCGCCGAGCAGGTGCGGCTCCTCTACGTTGCGATGACGCGGGCGAAGGACCGCTTGGTGATGTCGGGAACGTGGCCGAACGCGCCCAAGGACGGAGTACCGCGCTCGCCGACCACGATGATGCACCACGTCGAGCACACGTTCCCCGACGAGGCGCGCGCGTTCTTCGATGCGTGGACGAGCACGGCTTCGACCGAGTGTCGTTTCGGAGAGATCACCTACCGGCTCGCGGTCGAGCTGCCCCTTGCGATGTCGGCGCAGGATCGATCGACACCGTCTCGCGCAGTGGACGACGTGCGCGCGGATTCGGAGCGGTTGGCTCGAGCACGCACCGCGGCACGCACGCGATCCGAACAGGCCCTCGTCGTGCCGATGAGCGCGCGACACGCGATCGGCGACGACGACGAGTGGCCGCAGGCGGAAGCGAAAGCAACGCGTGCACCGGCGAGCGCATCTTCCATCGCGGGCACAGCGGTTCACCGCGCGCTCGAGCAATTGCCTCTCGGCGGCGACGTGACGATCGCGTTGCGAGAGGCGCGCGACGGTCTTGCCGCGCGGGTGACGCGAATCGCGCAGGAAACCGGTGCGACGGCCGAGGTCGCGGCGGAAGCCGTGGCGCTCGCGCACGCGGTGCACGATGCGTTCGTCGCCGGTCCCGCGGGCGCGCGCTTTGCCGCGCTCGCGGCGCACGTCGTCGCGCGCGAGCTGCCCGTCCTCGCGCAAGCCCGACGTGACGGCGGCCCGGTCGTGCTCGCATCGGGAGCCATCGATCTCGTGTACCGCGACCAAGACACGCGCGAGCTGGTGGTCGTCGACTACAAGACGGGCGCTGTGCCACAGGGGGTCGCGTCGCCGAGTCACACGGCGCAGATCGCCGCGTACTGCGCGGCGTTGAAAGAGGCTCTCGCGCTCGACCGCATGCCGCGCGGCGAGCTGTGGTACCTCGCGGCCTCGCGCATCGACCGCGTCGGCTGAGCGCTTGCGATCGACGAAGCGGATTTCCATGCTGGCCCGAGGACTCGCACCATGACATCCGCCGCCGTTGCATCGATCGCGCCGGATCTCTTCTGGCGGCGCCTGCGCATCGTCGCGATGTGGTCGGTGCTGCTCGGCGTCGGGATCGAGCTCGTCCTGATCGCCGTCGCGGCGGCATCGAGCAAGACCCCGGATCTGGCGCATGCGCTCGCGCAGATCGCATCGAAGGTGTCGTGGTCGTTCGTCGTGTGCGCGGGCGTGTCGTGCGGGATCACGCTGACGAGCCGGCAGCCGCGCACGATGGGACTGCTCGGGCTGATCTCGGGACCGGCCGGGTTCTTGATCGCGCGATCGGTGCACAAGAGCGCGCTGCAGGCGTTGTCCGACACGTCGCCCGCAGCGGACGCGGCGTCGCCGGCGCTAATGGCGCTCTTGCGCGCCGTCGAATACGGCGCGTTCGGCATCTGGCTCGGTCTCATCCTGCGGAACGCCTCCGCGCCGCTGCGCCGGTATCTGCTCGCAGCCCTCGTGATCGCCGTCGTGTTCGGCAGCGTTTTCCTGTGGTTGTTCGTCCGCGCGCAACCGCAGGCCGGCATGACCGAGCTCGTGCCGAAGGTGTTGAACGAGTTCTTCTTCCCGGTCGGGTGCGCGGCGGTGCTCTACGTGGCGCGCAAAGTCAGCGCGACGGCGTTCGCCGAGTGAGCGCGCTCTCGACCGACGCGGTGTGGCCGCCGCGCAAGCGTGCGTCGAAGACGGAAGACGCTCCCGACTTCGAAGTGCGCGGCGTGATGCTCGACGTGTCGCGCACGCGCGTGCCGACGATGGAGACGTTGCTCGCACTCGTCGAGCGTCTCGGGGCGTGGCGGTTCAACCAGCTGCAGCTCTACATGGAGCACGTGTTCGCCTACGCCGGCCACGAGACCGTGTGGAAGGATGCGTCGCCGTTCACGCCGGACGAGATCCGCGCGCTCGAGGCGCACTGCGCGCGCAACGGGATCGAGCTCGTGCCGAACCAGCAGAGCTTCGGGCACATGCACCGCTGGCTGAAGCACGATCGGTACCGCGACCTGGCCGAAGTGCCCGAGGGTCTGCTGCACGCGTTCAGCACGGAGCGCGAGCCGTATTCGCTCGACTTGTCGGATCCGCGCGCGCTCGCGCTGCTCGACGATCTCTACGACCAGCTCTTGCCGTGCTTCACGAGCCATCAGCTCAACGTCGGGTGCGACGAGACGTTCGATCTTGGGATGGGCAAGTCGAAACAGCACTGTCTGGAGCGCGGAACCGCGCGCGTGTACCTCGACTACCTGCTCGAGATCCGGCGCAAGGTCGTCTCGCGCGGCCGGCGGATGCAGTTCTGGGGCGACATCGTGCTGCAGCATCCCGAGCTGGTAGCGGAGCTGCCGAAGGACATGATCGCGCTCGCGTGGGGTTACGACGCGGGGCATCCGTTCGCTTCGAACGCGCAGCACTTCGCGCGGAGCGGTCTGTCGTTCTACGTGTGTCCGGGAACGTCGAGCTGGCAGAGCGTCGCGGGTCGCACGACGAACATGCTCGCCAACCTGAGCGAGGCCGCGCGTCACGGCCACGCGGCCGGCGCGAAGGGATACATGGTGACCGACTGGGGCGATCGCGGGCACTTGCAGCCGCATCTCGTCACGGAGGTCGGCTTGTTCACCGCGGCTGCGTTCGCGTGGGATTCGAAGATCGATCTCACGCGCGAGCGCCTGGCGCGGGCGATCGATCGGCACTTGTTCTTCGACGATGCCGGCGTGATGGGCAAGCTCGTGCTCGATCTGGGCGATGCGTACCTCGAGACCGATTGCGCGAGCACCAACGGATCGGCGCTGTTCTTCCTGCTGGCGTTCGCGGGCGAGCCGCTACCGCACGCACGGTTGCCTGGCTTGAACGGCGCCGGTCTCGTGCGCGCGCGCGACTACTTGCTCGCTCGCAGACCGCTCGTCGAGAAGATCCGATCGCGGCGCGACGATGCGCCTCTTCTCATGGACGAGTTGCGCTGGATGATCGACGTGCTCGTGTTCGCGTGCGACTTCGGGCTCGCGCGCTTGGCCACGCCGGCAGGATCGGCAACGACCACGATCGAGGCAGATGCGAGGAAGACGCTGTCGAGGAGACTGCGTCCTATCATCGCCGAGCACCGGCGCTCATGGTCGCTCCGGGATCGCCCTGGTGGTTTGAACGAAAGCACATCTTGGCTCGAGCGCGTGCTGCCGCTGCTCGAGACATGACACTGTTCATTGCAACCTGACGGTGATCGTCGCGGTCGCGCCTGCTTCGACAATGCCGGCCCCGGTTCCATATCCGGTGGCCGACAGATCGCGCAGATCGTTCGACGCATTCACGACCACTTGTCCCGATGGCACGGCGGGAAACGTGACGGTGCCCGTGTCATCCGTGAGGCGAAACGAGGCAATCATGACGCTGTCGGACTTCCGCGCAACATCCACTCTGACCCGCCGCATCGGCTGACCGTGGGGGTTCAATGCGTGCACCGTCAAGCTTCCGGTGGAAGGTTCAACGAGGTTCACTTCCTTCCGTTCGCCTACGACTATCTCGGTCGGCACGGGAGGAATCATCCAGCCCTCGCCGCCAATGACCCTCACCTTGATTGGTCCGGGGGTCAGGCCGGTGAACCTCGCCGTACCGCTCTGGTCGGTATCGCGCACCGCATTCAAGGTGAAAGTCAGCGGAGCCACCACATCTGTGCCCTCGTTCCAGGACGACACCGGCTCCGCGATCACACGGGCCGAAACAGGAGCACCGCGCTCATTGCGCACGTTCACGTCGAGGGCTCCCTCCGGTAGTGAGAGCTCCACATCCCGCCCAGGTGTTCCGTCAAGGAGATCCGGAACGATGAACCGTGTCTTCACTGGGTCGGAGCCCCCGAACTGTGTCACGTCCAGCACGGCTGGATCTCGTGACGAGAACGGAAGATGGAATGTGCAACGTCCTCTTGCGTCGCAAGTCGACTGAACGAACTCGTCCGGGCAACGCAATCGGACGAACGCGCCCGCCGCCGGTTTGCCCGATGAGGAGATGCGTACGCTCGCCGAATTCGGCGCCTTGTTGCGCAGATCGATCCACGTCAGCTCACCCGGAAGCACGTCGACGGTTGTGATGGGAGCCTGTCTGTCGAGATCGCTCCAATGGAGGGCGCAAATCGTGTAGCGGCCAGGCCGCAGCCCGGTGACGGTGAACGTGCTCTCGAAATCGTTCGAGAGGGAGACTGTCTCGCGACAATCGCGCTCGCCTTCGCGCTGGAAGCCGATCGTGGCTGAACGCCATCCGATTCCCTGAATGCCGCCCCCGCATTCCAGATGATGCTCGATCTCGAGCGTCTTGCCGGTCTCGAGGGCGAGGTGTCCGACGAAATCGCGCTCCCGGTCCCGCGCCAGCACTTCGAGGGCCCAACCCATCTTCTCATCGAGTCCGGTGAAGGAATAAGCGCCGTCTGCGTCAGTCACCGTGCGCTGCCAGTCCGTCGAAAGCCATTGATCGATGGGAACACTCGAGTACATCGACCAGGAGTAGCGCGATCCGCGCTTGAGGCCGCCCGGGTCACCGAAGTTCTCGCGCACGATCCAGGTGTTTACTTCGGCGCCTGCAATCGGGGTCTTTCCATCCGCCTGCGTGACGCGACCATGGACGGCAGCGCTCGTGACGATCGGAACACGAATGGTCGTCGTCGCTCCGGCTTCTACTTGGACGACTCGTGGGAAGAACTCGTTCGCGTGCGGACCCCCGGTCCAGCCCCATTCGGGTAGGTCCGCGCGGAATCCCGCAGGCGCGTCGACCGTGAGCATGTACTTGCCCGCGGGCAACGCATCGAGGCGGAAGGATCCTTCGGGCCCCGTCGTCGCACGCGCGTCGTGAGGCAGGACGCCGATCGTGGCGCCGAACCAAGCGTGGACGACGATGGAAGGGCCATCCTGGACGACGCCTGCGATCGCGCCTGGCTCTTCGAGGATGACCTCGTACTCGGGTGCAGACTTCGGATCGGCACTGCGGTACAGCAGCCAGCGCGCGTGCTCGTCCGCTCCCGCCGTGACGAGGGCTTGACCCACGCGTCCGTCCGTGGTCTTCGCGAAAAGCAATCCCCTCCGCAAATCGAGTTGATCGCAGTGCGCCTCGCCCCTCTCGTCGGAGCGCAAGCGTCGCGTCTGCTGGTTGCCGTCTCCGCTGCGAAACGTGAACTCGATGTCGGCATTTGCGACCCTCGCTCCAGATCCGTCGATGGTGCGCACGTCGAGCGCGTCGATGCGAGCTCGTTCGTCGAGCTGGGAGGCCAGCGTCACGAGCATGGGCACGCTGTCGTCCGTAGCGGCGACGATCAGATCCGCGCGCAGATCGGATCCCATCTCCGCGTGCAAGGCATAGGGTCCGGTCGGCAAGTCGTCGAATCGGAAACTCCCATCGACACCCGTTACGAGCGAGCGCAGGATCGGAGCACGATCTTCGACGAGGCTCATGTTCCGGGCCACGGGCCCCGTGCTCGTCGTGATCCGGACACTCGCTCCCGCCACCGGTAGTCCGCGATCCTCCCGCACGACCATGCCAGCAAGACTGCCGATGTCACGGTGGATGGCGAGACGCCATCGCGAGTCGGATGCAGAATCGACCGGAAGCGCCGCTCGGTCCAACTCGGAGCCTGAAGTCCGAGCGGGCGCCATCGGTGTCGTCTCCGGCGACGACCGAGAGTCGGCCGAGCTCGCCCATTTTGTCGCCGAACGATCGGCGATCGGGGTCGTGACGTAGAAGACGAGCCAGCACAACACGGCGACGCCGATCAAGAGCGCTCCGATCAGGCTCGATTTGGCAAGGGCACTGGCAGCCAACACGGCTCCTTTTCCAGCGGCCACGGGAGGCACGCTTGTACGGGTGACGAGCAAGAGGGCCGATCGCAATCCGTTCTCGCCGTGAACGTCTTGCGCTTCGAGCTTCTCGCGCAACTTGGCGAGACCGCGCTGTAGACGTGTCCTCACGGTCGACGAAGGCAGGCCCAGCCTGCGGGCGATGTCCTCGGACGAATGGCCCTCGTAGAAGTGCAGGAGAACCGTCGAGCGATAGGGCTCCTCGAGAGCGAGCACGGATTCGATTACTTGCTTTCGCACGAGCTCGATCTCGAGCACGTCATCAGCGGAAGGCGCGATCAACTCCTTCTCCACGTCGGCTCTTTGCAGTCGACGTGTTCCGCGCTCACGCGCGCTCTTCAGTGCGAGACGGCGTGTCACGCCGTGCAACCAACCGCGCAGGTCCCGCACCGTGCCCAGCGGTTGACGCAAGAACGCGATCCAAGTCTCTTGCGCGACGTCGTCGGCCGCGCCTGCGTCGTCGAGCAGTCGTCGTGCCAGGCGGCGCACCCATTCCGAATGCGCCATGTACGCTTCGGCAGGCAATCTGGGATCGATCTCGCTCATCCGCCTGCTTGGTTCCACAGGGGCGGCGATCGTCGCAAGATTCCGCGGACTTTGCGGGGTGCCCTTCCAGGGCGGTGATTTGCCCTCCCAACCTGAAAAATGTCCGCCCAATCAAACGATGAGCGAGGAAGCCGGGAACGACGGATTTGTCTGCCCGATCAAGTCCGGGGCGAACCTCTCCAGGAACGGCGTCCGCTCAGATCTCCTTCCACACCTTGGCGATCCCCTCGCCGTGCACGGACATGTCCCAGGCGTTCGTCCAGCCGAACGGCGTCAACGACACGCTGTAACCGCGCGAGGTGAGCTTCGCGGCGAGCTCTTCCATCCAGCGCCGGCCGAACTCCGGCGTTGCGCTCTCGCCGCCCAGGTGCGCGAAGGAGTGCAGCACGACGTTCTTCGCGTCCTTCTTGCGCGCCAGCCACTCGACGTGCTTGCGCGCGTGATCGAGCGTGCTCTTGGTGGGCTCGTCCTTCTCGTCGCGCGCCTCGGCGTGCACGAACACGACCACGCAGTCGTCCACCGCGCCGTCGGGAGGGCGCTCGCCGGATTCTCCGACCGTCTGCGCGTGCGGCGACCACGTGAAGCGGCGTGCGAGGAAAGTCAGGAGCCTCATGCGGGACCGAGCTTAGCAACGCGCGCCGGGGACTCCGCCGGCGCGCTTCAGTAGATCCCGGCCGCGATCGGAGTCACACTGACGGGATCATGGACCACTCCGCCGCGACCAGCGCGCCCGCCGTCGCCGACGTCGTGGCACGCATCGAGCACGCGAGCCGCACGTACACGCGGGCGAGCGCGCCCGTGCACGCTCTGCGGCGCGTGAGCATGGAAGTGCGCGCGGGCGAGACCATCGCGCTCGTCGGTCCGTCGGGCTGCGGCAAGTCGACGCTGCTCAACCTCTTGTCGGGCGTCGACCGCGCCGACGAGGGCAGCGTCGTCGTGTGCGGCATCGACCTTCAGCGTGCGAGCCCGGACGACTTCCTGCGCTTGCGTCGCCAGTGCGTCGGCATCGTCTTCCAGAGCTTCCACCTCGTGCCGCACCTGACGCTCGAGGAGAACGTCGCGCTGCCGCTCGCGCTCGCCGGCAAGCGCGATCCGGCCCGGGTGACGGAGCTGCTCGAGCGCGTCGGCCTCGACGGGCGGCGCGCGCACTTCCCGTCCGAGCTCTCGGGCGGCGAGCAGCAGCGCACCGCGGTCGCGCGCGCGCTCGTTCATCGGCCGAAGATCGTGCTCGCCGACGAGCCGACGGGCAACCTCGACTCGCACAACGGCAACGAAGTGCTTGCGCTCCTCGAGGAGCTGCGCGTGGAGAACGGCGCGGCGCTCGTGCTCGCCACGCACGACGAGCGCATAGCGCGCCGCGCGGACCGCATCGTGCGCATCACCGACGGCGCGATCGTCGACGGTGCGCCCGCCGGCGCGGTCGCGATCCCCGTCCACGGTGGCGCGACCAGTGCGTCTTGATCGGGCGCACATGATCGCGAAGGCCCTCTTCCTGCGACCGGTGCTGCGGCGGCCGGCGCGTTTCTGCGCGACGATCCTGGGCGTCGCGGCCGGAGTCGCAGCCGTCGTGGCCACGCTCGCGTCGAGCCGCGCCGCCGTCGAGTCGCTCGAGAACGGCGTGCTCGAGCTGTCGGGCGCGACCGCGCTCGAGATCACGCGCGCGGGCGGCCTCGACGAGAGCGAGATGTCGCGCCTCGCGCCGCTCGCCGAGGACGCGTGGATCGCACCGGTGGTCGAGACGCTCGCGCTGTGCAGCCAGGTCCACGAAGGCGTGCGCGTGCTCGGCATCGATCCGCTCGTCGACGCGCGCCTGCGCGATCTCGGTCCGAGCCTCACGGAGAAATTCGGCGGACCGACCGGCGCGCTCGTGTTCACTTCGCTGTTGCGCGGCGAGGGCGCATTCGTCCCCGAGCCGCTCGCGCACGCGACCGGCGTCCAGGTCGGCGGATCGCTCGAGCTCGTCGTCGCCGGCAAGCCCGTGTCGTTGCACGTGCTCGCGATCGTCCCGGCGCCGCCGGGGACGACCGCGTTCGACCACACGGTCGTGGTCGACGTCGCGTTGGCGGAGAAGCTGGCCGCGACGCCGGGGCGCATCGACCGCATCGAGCTCGTGCCGCGCGCGGGCGTGACGAAGGACGAGCTTCTCGCGCGCGCGACGGCGCTGGTGTCGCCGGGCGTCGCCGTCGAGGCCCCGCGCGCACGCGCGAACGAGCGCGCCGGCCTCGTGCGCTCGCTCGACTTCAACTTGACGGCGCTCTCGGGCATCTCGTTGATCGTCGGCGCGGTGCTCGTCGCGACCACGCTGGCCACGTCGGTCGTCCAACGCCGGCCCACGATCGCCCTGCTCACTTCGCTCGGAGCCTCGCGCGGACAGATCGTGCGCTCGATCCTCACGGAAGCGCTGGCCCTCGGGCTGCTCGGCGGTGCGCTCGGCGTGGCGTTGGGCTGGGCCGGTGCGCAAGCCTTGTCGAGCAGCCTGCACGCGACGGTGTCGACGATCGTGTGGACCGCCCCGCCGACGCGCATCCATCTCTCGGCGAGCCACACCTTGATCGGGCTCGCGCTCGGCGTCGTGTCCGCGCTCGCCGCGGCGATCCTGCCGGTGATCGAAGGCTCGCGCACGCCGCCGATCCAGGCGTTGCGCGGCGAGTCGCCGACCTTCCTCGGCGCGCGCGAGCGGCGCATCGCGCTCGCGGTGACGATCATCCTCCTCTTCACTGCGGTCGAGCTCACGCGCTGGCCGGCGTGGAACGGATTGCCGGTCGCGTCGTTGCTGGCGGCGTTCGCTTTGCTCGCGGCGATGCTGCCGGTGTTCGCGCCGGCGATCGACGCGATCGGTCGCGCGGTCGGATGGCTGCGTCGCGCACCGGCTCCACTGCGTCTCGCGTGCGCGGCGCTGTCGGCAGGCCGGCGGCGCGCAGCTTGGGGAGCGGGCGCGGTCGCCGTCGCGGTCGCGTTGTCGATCTCCATTGCGTCGCTCGTCACTTCGTTCCGCGACAGCGTGATCGACTGGACCGCGCAGAGCTTGCGCTCGGACATCGTCGTGCGCCCGCTCGCGGCGGGCAGCGGGTTGCCCGTCGGTCTGCTCGATCCCGCCATCCTGGACACGATCGACGAGACGCTGAAGTCGGCCGACCTCGATCCCGCGTCGCGCGTCGATCCGTACTTCGCGGCGCGCGCGCTCTACGAAGGGCAACCCGTGACGATCGCGGGCTCGGCGTTGCGCGTGCTCGCCGAGCGCGGCGGCACGGCCTTGCTCGACGGCAGCGACCCGACGCCCGCCGTCCGGCGCGCGCTCGAGCAGCACGAAGCGCTCGTCAACGAAGCCGGTGCCCAACGCTTCGGCTGGAAGGTCGGCGACACGGTCGAGCTCCAGGCGCGCGGCTATCCGATCCGCCGCCGCGTCGCCGGCATCGTGCGCGACTACGCCGACAGCGCCGGGATCGTCATCGTCGACGTCGGCGACTTCAGCGCCTGGTTCCCCGGCGAGCGACCGCGCACGATCGGCATCCACGGCGTGCCCCCCGAGGACGTCGCCGGCGTGCAGGAGAAGATCCGCGCGGCGCTCGCGCCGGCGTATCACGTCGACGTGCTCGACAACTTGCGCATGCGCGCGCACGTGCTGTCCGTCTTCGACCAGACGTTCGCGATCACGCGCGCGCTGCAGAGCGTCGCTGCGATCGTCGCCGTCATCGCGGTATTGTCGGTCTTGTACGCGCTGGTCTCGGAGCGGCGCGCGGATCTGGCGCTCTTGTCGGCGGTCGGCGCGGGCGCGCGGCAGATCGCGAGCGTCGTGTGCCTCCAAGCCGGTCTCCTCGGACTGCTGGGCGCGCTGGGTGGCGTGTTGTGCGGCCTCGTGATCGGCGTCGTCGTCGTCAAAGTGGTCAACCTGCAGTCGTTCGGCTGGACGCTCGCGTTCGTGCAGCCGTGGAGCACGATGCTGTCGACGATCCTGCTCGTCGCGCTGGCGTGCACGGTCTCGGGCCTGCTGCCGGCGCGCGCGGTCACGTCAGCGCGACCCAGCCTGGCGCTGAGGGAGGAATGAGCATGCGCCTCGCCATCCTCTTCGTCTGCGTCAGCGCTCTCGCGATCGCCGACAACTGGAAGCGCATCGCCGCGCCGCTCGCGACGAGCTTCCCGCGCGATCACGGATCGCACGACGAATACCGCACGGAATGGTGGTACGCGACCGGCATCGTGCACACGACCGACGCGGCGCGGCGCTTCGGCTGGCAGCTCACGTTCTTCCGCCAGGGCGTCGAGCCCGGCGAGCACGCGGAGGGCGAGCCGCTGCTCGACGTGCACGACGTGCTCGCCGCGCACTTCGCAGTCGTCGACCTGCAGACGCACGCGATCGTGCACGCCGAGCGCATTCGCCGGCGCACGCCCGACCTCGCCGATGCGTCCGCGCTCGACCTCGACGTGACGCTTGACGGCTGGTCGATGCAGCGTCGCGCCGCCGACGAGGGACCGAGCGACGTCGACGCACACGCCCGCGACCGCGATGCGGGAATCGCGCTCGACTTCGCCCTGCATCCGATCAAGCCGCTCGTCTTGCACGGCAGCCAAGGTGTCTCCGTCAAAGGCGGTGAGCGCGGCAACGCGTCGGCCTACGTGTCGTGGACGCGCATGTCGGTGAGCGGCACGCTGTCGATCGCCGGCGAGAAGCTGCCCGTCGAGGGCGATGCGTGGTTCGACCACGAGTGGGGCACGACGCAGCTCGGCGCGGGCGTCGTCGGCTGGGATTGGTTCGGCGTGCACCTCGACGACGGACGCGACTTGATGTGCTATCGGCTGCGGCGCGCGGACGGCAGCACGACGTCGCAGTCGTCGGGCACGCTGATCGACCGCGACGGCAAGGCGCAGCATCTCGACTCGACCGAAGTCCGTCTCGTGCCGACGCGCACGTGGACGAGCCCGCACACGCAAGCGGAGTATCCGGCGCACTGGCACCTCGAAGTGCCGAAGAAGCGCATCGACTTGCAGGTCGTGCCGATGGCGCAAGACTGCGAGATCGACGCGCGCGGGTCGACGGGCAACGTCTATTGGGAAGGGCCGGTGCAGGTGACGGGCTCGTCGGGCGGCACGGGGTACGGCGAGCTGACGGGATACGCGGGCTCGATGGAGAGTCGCTTCTGATGGCGGCGGCGGTATGTCCGGTTCCGCTCGTGAGCGCGTCGCTGCCCGGCATCGGCGGCGCGTTGAAGGCCGCGCCCGAGGACTTCGTCGTCGAGGAAGTGCCGTTGTACGCAGCGTCGGGAGCGGGCGAGCACGTGTACGTCACGCATCGGCGCAGCGGGCGCTCGACGCGCGACGTGGTGCTCGCGCTGTCGCGAGCGTTTCGTGTCGAAGCGCGCGACGTCGGCTATGCGGGCCTCAAGGACAAGCGCGCGGTGGCGACGCAGACGTTCTCGCTGCCCCTGCCGCGCGCGGACGTCGAGGAAGTCGGGCGCCGGGTCTCGAGCGAAGTCGGCGGTGACGTGCTCGCCGTGTCGCGGCACGTCAACAAGCTGCGGCGCGGGCATTCTCTCGGCAATCGCTTCACGGTGCGGATCGGCGGCGTACATCCCGACGCGTTCGAGCGCGCGCAAGCGATCGTCGCCGTGCTCGCCGAGCACGGTCTGCCCAACGCGTTCGGACCGCAGCGCTACGGCATCGACGGCCGGAACGCGATCGCCGGCGCAGAGCACATCGCCGCGGGTCCGCGCGCGCGCCGCGGCTGGCTCGCGGACCTGCAGATGTCGGCCTGGCAGTCGTCGCTGTTCGATCGCTGGCTGGCGTTGCGCATGGAGACGGGCTGGTTCGAGCGCATCGTCGCGGGTGACGTCGCCAAGAAGCTCGACAACGGCGCCCTGTTCGACGTGCGCGACGAAGCGGCCGAGAGCGAGCGCTTCGCACGCCGCGAGATCACGCACACCGGCCCCATGTTCGGCGCGACGATGCGCAATGCGACGGGCGAGGCAGGCCGACTCGAGACGCAGATCATCGAGTCAAGCGGCGTCGACGCCGCGACGCTGGCGCGCGCGAGGCTCGAAGGCACGCGCCGCGCCGGTCGCATCTTCGTCGAGGACCTCGCGATCGAGCCGCTCGAAGGCGCGCTGCGCGTGTCGTTCCGTCTGCCGAAGGGCAGCTACGCGACGACGGTCCTGCGCGAGCTCACCAAGGACGGCGCCTCGGCGCTCGACGGCGAGGACGTGGACGACTGACGCGCGCTTACTTCGCCGGAGCGGGCGCAGCCGCGGCCGGGATCTCGAACGTCAGCGAGCCCCACGTGCTCTCCCAGTCCGCGCCGGAATCGGCCGGCGCCTTGACCATCCACGCGACGCGCACGAGGTGGTCGCCGGTGTGCGCGACCTTGAACTTCACGCGACCTTCGGCATCGGTGCGCAGGCGCACCTCTTCCTCGGCGGCGCTCTTCGCGGTGAAGCCCACGAGCGCGCCCGCGAGCGGCTTGTCGTCGAATAAAACGTGCACCGGGAACGTGTCGCCGACCTTCAGCGCGTACGGGTTCGAATCGGGGATCACTTCGAGCCGCAAGCCTAGGCGTGCGTCGAAACCCTTCGACCCGGCCGGCGCGTCCGCCTTCGGATCCTCTTTGGGCAGGTCGCCGCACAAGAGCAGCGACTTCACCGAGCGCGAGTAGATCTCGCGGCCCTTCTTGTCGGTCTCACCGTTCGCCTTGCGCGCGTCGATCACCGGCTGCAGGCCTTCTTCCGCGAGGTACGCCTCGAACTTCGCGGCCTCGAGCTCGATCGGCGTCGTGTTGCTGCGGTACCCGACGACGTACAAACCTGGGGCTTCGGGCCGCAGGTACCCCGCCGGCGACTTGCCGTCGATGCCCAGCACGTCCATGTCCTTGCCGTCGGGCCCGCGCACGATGAAGCGCACGATCTTCTGCTCGTTGCGCGCAACGGACTCGCCGCTGAAGTGCTGGCCGACCTTCAAGTCGAACGCCACGCGGTCGTGCAGCGCCGGACGGTACTTCGACGCCTCGATCCAGAAGTCGTGCGCGAACAACGCCGTCGCCGACGCTGCGAGAGCGGCGGCGACGGCCAGGATGCGTGCAGGTCGCATGCGCGCGAGCCTACTGGAAGAGCGCGTCGAAGGCGTGCGGATCCTCCGAGAACGTGAAGTCCGCGCCGTTGATGTCGATCGGCTCCGCCGTGTCCGACGGGTTCGACGCCAGGTTGGTGACGAGCCCGTTGAAGTTGGTCGTGCCCGTTCCGTCGTGGTGCCCGCCGCCGCACGCGACCGCTGCGAGAGCGATCGCGAGGGCGACGACGATGTGCGTGCTGCGCTTCATCGGTGCCTCACTTCTTCGCCAGCGACGAGTGCTTGCTCGGCGAGCCGGGGATCGGATCGACCAGGTACGGGAACGTGTCGGTGAAGAAGCTCGCGTCGACGATCGCGCCGTCGGTGTAGTCGAGCTGACCCGACGGAGCGTCGCCGATCGGCAACAAGACGCCCATCACGACGCGCAGCGCGACGTCGACGACGTCGTCGCCCGGCCGGCGGCCGTTCGGGAACCCGGCCGAGTCCTTGCCGAGCACGCCCAAGCGATTCTGCATCGCCGCCGGCGTCGGCATCGTGAGCGTGTTCAAGCGCAACATCTCCGACGCTTGCACGTTCATCGGCTGGTTCAGGCCCTCGAGCCCGGTCAGGAACACGCCGACGAGATCGGTGCGCGGGAACAGCGTCGGCGCGTGCACGCCCGCCCCGCCGAACAGCACTTCGATGAGCGCCGGCAGCGTCGGGTGCGTCACGTAGTCCGCGAACGAAGCGTCGCCCGACGGCTCGCTGGCGTTGAAGCGGTCCTTGTCCTTGATGCCGACGACGAGCTCGTTCACGAGCGGCATGCCCAGGCGCGAAACCTGGGTCCACGCTCCGCCCTCGACCGTGACTTTGTTGTTCACCGCCGACAACGGCGCGGGATTCACGACGCGCGCCTGGCGCAAGCTGGCCGTCGTCCAGCCGCCGATGACGCTGTCCCCCGCCGTGAGGAAGCTGATCGGCACTTCGAGCACGATCGAGGTGACGTTCTTGTCGGCCAGGTCGTCGAAGCGCGCGGCCGGATCGCCGAGCGGCACGAAGTTCACGAGGTCGAACACTTCGCCCAGGTTGACGACGAACGGATCCTTGCGCTGGCCGACGAACACGCGGCCGGTCGAGCCGTCCGGCAAGTGGATGTCGTGCACGAACGAAGCCGCGTACGCGTGGTAGTCCGCGATCGTCTTCATGCCGATGTCGTCGACCGGCTTCGCGAACGTCGTCGCGTCCGTGCGCGCGTCGGTGACGTCGTGCACTTCGCCCGTGCGCCGGTCCCCGTCGACGACCTTGAGCGTGTACGTCTCGAGCCGGTTGAGGTTCGACTCGTCCATCGCCGTGATCGTCCCCTTCTGGATGATGGGGATCGAGTTCATCTTCTGGTTGCCGACAGGCCCGATCGGCAACTGGAAGTCCTGCAGCGCGCTCGTGAAGCGGAACTGGAACGTGACGTCCTCGTGCGCGTCGCCGTTGTTGTCGATGTGGATCTCGTACAGCGCGTCCGAGTCGAGCGCGAAGTAGTTCGGCCCGCCGTACGGATCCTGCAGCGGCAGGTAGTCGGCGATGATCGTGACGTAGTCCTCGCGACCCGTCTCGTAGCTCCTGAACATGTAGAAGTCGGTCGCGTCGACCTTGGGGTTCTTCGTGAGGTTCGGCGCCTCGCGGTGGCTCGACATCGGCGCGGCGGGCGCGCTGGAGAGGAGGAGTCCTCCGATCGCGATGGAAGCGAACGGAAGCATGCGGAACGTGGTCATGGCGATGGTCTCGGTGGAGATGGAGGAAAGCCCGAGGTCGCTGCCGGACCTCCGGGGAGGAGACCCCTGGTACGCGCCCCGGGCCCCGTCCGGATTGCGGGATTCCGCGCCGACCGCCGCGTGCAGCGTGCGAGAATCCTGCGACCGTTTGCCGGCATCCACGCGTACCCCAAGGCACGTACTCGCACTCATGGAAGACCCCCGCCCAGGTCGCAAGAAAGCCGAGAGCGGTCCCCCGGGTGACTTGGACCGCGACGCGGATTGGGCGGTCGCGCCCGACTCGGCCCGGCTCCGCGATCACGATCTCGCCGTGTGCCTCGAGCGCATCGCGCACGGCGACGAAGCGGCGTTGAAGAAGGTCTACGACGCGCTCGCGCCGCGCGTCCTGGGCATCGCGCAACAAGTCCTGCGCGATCGCGCCGTCGCCGAGGAAGCGACCGTCGACGTCTTCGCGCAGGTCTGGCGCCAGGCTTCGCGCTACGACGCCGACAAGGGCTCGGTCTCGACCTGGGTCTGCACCCTGGCGCGCACGCGCGCGATCGATCTGCGCCGCCAGCGCCAGCGCCACCAGTCGCGCGAAGCGGATCTCGGCGCGAGCGACGTCGAGCACTTCTCCGATCCGGCTGCGTCGCCGCTCGGCGATGCGGCGGCGAGCGACCGCGCCGAAGTGATCCAGGAGGCGCTCGACGGATTGCCGGGCGATCAGCGCCGCGCCGTCGTCGCGGCTTTCTTCGGCGGCCTTTCGCACACCGAGATCGCGGCGTCCTTCGGACAGCCGCTCGGTACGGTGAAGACGAGGATCCGTTCCGGTCTGGCCGCCCTGCGTACCGCGTTGTCGAGTTTCGAAGGTGAGGTGACGTGATGCGCCCGCACGAATTCCTGGACGACGATCTGCGCGAGACCGCGGCGCTGTTCGTGCTCGACGCGCTCGAGCCGGAGGACGCGCGCGTCTGGAGGCTGCACCTCGTGCGCTGCGCGGTGTGCCGCAACGAGGTCGCGTCGCTCACCGCTTCGGCGCGCGAGCTCGTGCAGCTCGCGCCGGTCGAGACCCCGCCGCCCGGGTTGTGGGACCGCGTGCTCGAGCGCATCCGCAGCGTGCCCCCCGATCCCGCGCCCGCGTCGGAGCAGGTGGTCCGCGGCGCCGCGGCCGCGTCGGGTCAGGTGTGGAAGGCCTGGGCCGATTCGTCGGGTGTCGATCGCGCGGGGTTCCTGTTCGTCGGCATGGACGACGTCGGATTCGAGCCGACCGGATTCGAGGGCATCGAGGCGCGGCGCTTGTTCGTCGATCACGATCACGACCGCGTCACCATGCTCGTGCGCATGCGTCCGGGCGCGTGCTATCCCGGTCACGTGCACGCGGCGGCGGAAGAGTGCTATGTGGTCGCGGGCGACCTCTTTGTCGGCGACCGGCGCATGCATGCGGGCGATTTCCAGCGTGCGGAGGCGGGCAGCCGGCATCCGGTGCAGTCGACGGAGACGGGGTGCGTGCTGCTCCTCACTTCGTCGCTGCACGACGAGCTCGACCCGCCGCGGCAGCGGCGGCGCGACTCGCCGCCGCCAGCATGATTCGAGCCCGCTCCACGAGGAGGATGGTCGCGCCAACCCGCTCCATCGAAGGTCTCCCTCCGCGCCCAGAGGCTGTTGGATCCGCGAGCGCAGCGAAGTTCTTCGCCTCGGGAGTCGGCGTTCCGGTGCTGCGCGGCTGAAGAACATCCGTTACAACCTTGCGCGCCGCTGGAGCGGGCTCTGATCATGCTGGCGGCGGCGAGTCGCGCCGCCGCGGCGAACGTGACGCAACCCGACTCGAAGAAGCGCGAGAGCTCGCCCCGGCGCATGCGGCGGGCTCTCTTCGTCCTCGGCGCGCTGGCGCTGATCCTCGGCGCAGCCTGGCTCTTCCGCACGCCGATCCTGGCCTCGATCGTGCGCCGCGTCGCCGCGGGTCAGGGCATCGACGTGCGCTGGACGTCGTTCGAGCTCACCGGCTTGTCGCAGCTCGAGATCGACGGCCTCACCGCGACCCGCACGCCCGACATCGACGTCGCCGCACAGCGCATCGAGCTCGACTTCAACGCGTTCGCCATGGCCCGCGACGGCCTCGCCGGCCTGCGGCGCGTGCGCGTGACCGGTCTCGCGGGTGAGGTCGGACCCTTCACCGGATCGAAGGCGCCGTCCACCGGTTCGGGATCGATCCACGTGCCGCGCTCGCTGCCCGACACGGACGTCACCGTCGATCGCGTGCGCGTGCACCTCTCCCCCGACCGCTCGATCGGGTTGACGCAGGCTTCCGTGCACCTCGCCGGGAACCGCGTGGAAGCGCACGCCGTCGAGCTCGCCTGGAACGACGGTGACGTCAGCGTGGCGCATCCGCTCGACGTGCGCGTGCTCGTCGACGGCGGCAAGCTCGAGGTCCAGTCGGGCTCGTGGGATCCGCGCATCCAGCTCGATCACGCGCGCGGGGACCTCTCGCGCGCGCAGTCGGGCATCGTCGACCTCGAGGCGGCGGTGCGCGGATTCGAAGGTGCCGGCAACCTGGACCTGCATCTGGAGCGCGACGTGGTGACGGCCAAGGCGAGCGTGAAAGGCCTCGACACCGGCGCGGCGCTGCGTGCGTTCCTGGCGACGCCGTGGGCGGGATTCGAGGGACGTGCCGACGTCGATCTCGACGTGCGCGTGCCGCTCGCGAAGCCGCTCGATTTCACCGGCTCCGCCGACGTCGCGATCGAGCACCTGCACCTCTTCGGCCGCGACTTCGATTCGGTCGAAGGCCGGATCGTCGCACGGCCGGACGCGCTCGACGTCGATCGCCTCGTCGTCGTGCACGGAGCAGACGCCGCGTCCGCGACCGGAACGTTCCCGCGGCCGCCGTTCGATGGGTGCACGCTGCTGCAGCACATCACCGCGCGCGTCGACACCGACGTCGACGATCTCGGGCAACTGCTGCAGCGGGACATCGGCCTGCCGTTCGTGCACACCGAGAGCGGCGACGCGGCGATCGGCCCGCTGCACGGCACGGCGCATCTCGCCGGCTCCGTCGTCGAAGCCGACCTCGCGGGCCGCGCCGTGCCGCTCGCACCGCTGCTGGCCATGTTCGGTCTCGCGACGGACGCCGATGCGCGCGTCGACGCCGAAGGCCACGTCCGCGTGCCGCTGCAGGACGCGCGCGCGACCGTGGTCGACGCGCACGTCGGCGCCGTCGATCTCGTCTACCAGGGGCGCAAGGCCGAGCTGCTCGAAGGGCGCGTGCACCTCGGTCCCGACGCGCTCATCCTGCAGGACACGGTCGTCGTGCAAGGCGCGAACACGCTGTTCGTACCGCTCGCGCACATGCCGCCTCTGCCGCTCGATCCGTGCACGATCCTGCAGCAGACGACGGCGCGGCTGCGCGCCGACCTGCGCGACGTGCCGGCGATCGTGCGCGCGGGCGAGCCGGGGGCGACGATCGCCGACCTGCCTCCGCACCGCCTCGCGTTCCGTGCGCGGCTCGTGGGCGACACGCTCGAGGTCGAGGACGGCACGTTCACGACCGAGGGCAACCGCGTGACGCTCAACGTCGGGCGCGTGCCGCTGCACGACGGACCGCGCGCGGCGCTCCTCGACGACCGGCTAGACCTCGCGCTCGACGTGGAGATGGAGGATGCGAACGCGACGGCGCGCATCTTCGGCGGCGATCTGCCCGGCAAGTTCCCGCTGCAAGGCGGCGTCGTCACCGGGCACGTGCGGCTGCGCGGTGACCCGGGCGGGCCGCGCGGCGAGATCGGCCTCGTCGCGCGCAACGTCATCGTGCGCGACACGCGCTTCGACGAAGTCAACGTGTCGGCGGTCCTCGATCAGCACCACGTCGACGTCACGGCGCTCGACGCGCGCTCGTCGCTGGGGTCCATCTCGGGCGGCGGGCGCTACGTCTTCGACGAGAAGCGTCTCGAGGGCGCGCACCTCGACGTCGACCTGTCCGATCTGCAGGAGCTCGCACCGAAGTTCTTGCCGAGCGGCGCGCTGCGCGTGCAGGCGCGCGCCGACGGGGAGCTGTCCGCGCTCGACGGCACGTTGACGATGCGCGCGAACGATCTCGTCTGGGGCGACGTCGACGTCGCCGGCTTCGGGCTCGACGCGCGCGCCGAGCACGGGCAGATCAGCATCACCCGCGCCTACGGCCGGTCGGGCATCGTCAGCGCGCGCCTCGCCGGCTCAGTGCAAGCGCTCGACGCGGCCGCGTACCAGTGGCGCCTCGTGCTCGACGAGCTGGTGCTGCACGTCGCCGACGAGACGAGCTCGATCGCCAAGCGCGCGACGATCGACGTGTCGCGGCGCGACTTCGCGGTGCGCGACCTCGTGCTGGCCGGAGCGGCGGGCACTCTCGCGGCCGACGTGTCGTGGTCGCCGGAGATCGGATGCGCCGACGTGCACGCGATCGGGATCCTGCCGCGCTTCCTGCTCGAGCGCGTGAGCCAGTGGCTGCCGCGCGACACGCAGCTCGACGCCGACGTCTCGGCGCAGTGGGAGCCGCGCGCGCTCGAGATCGTGACGAGCGGCACGGCGCAGGGCACGGGCATCGATCCGACTGCTCCGTCGACGGCGCGGCTGGCGTGGAAGGCGTCGCTCGTGAAGCAGCGCGTGACGATCGACGAGCTCGACCTGCGCGGCGATCCGGTCGACGCGAGCGGCGGCGTGCGCGCGGCGAGTCCGGCCACGGCCAGCATCCGCGGCACGTTTCCGCTCGATCCGTTCGGAGTGCGCCGCTTCCCGGACGGGCCGCTCGAGCTGCAGGCGAAGTTCGACGCCGACGATCTCGCCGCGCTGCCGCTGCCCGAAGCGTGGAGCAGCCTGCGCGGAGCGCTGCACGGATCGGTCGACGTCGCCGGCACGTGGTCGGACGTGCGCGGCTCGGTCGCGCTCGATGCCTCCGACGTCACCGCCCAGTCGTGGACCGCGCTGGCCGGGCTCGGGCCGGCGAGCGCGAGCCTGCACCTCGCGCTCGCGGACGACGTGCACATCGAGAAGGCCGCGCTGCACGTCGTCACCGTCGACGGCGGCACGCCGGCCGACCTCTCCGCGACGGGCTCGATCGGTGCGCCGCTCGACGCGCGCGCGTGGCTCGAGCACGCGAGCGGATCCATCCTCGACGCGCCGATCGAAGCCGCGGTGAAGCTCGAAGCCGTCGACCTCGCGCCCATCGCGACCCGCGTGCGCGCCCTGCGCCGCACCGGCGGCCGCGCGAGCGCGACGTTGCGCATCAGCGGCACCGTGCGCGCGCCGCGCATGGAGGGCGAGGCGTCGCTCGAGGACGGCGAGATCCGCACGACCACCAGCCTGCCTTCCATCGCCGGCGTCCATGCCGCCGTGCACTTCGACGGAGCGCGCCTCGTCATCGACGAGTTCACCGGCGAGATGGGCGGTGCTCCGTTCCAGATGAGCGGCAGCGTCCTCGTCTTCGATCCCGAGCCCAAGGTCGACCTCGCTTTCACGGGGCAGAGCATTCTCTTGTGGCGACAGAGCGACGTCACCGTGCGCGCCGACGCGAACGTCAAGCTCGAAGGGCCGATCGACACGTTGAACCTGAGCGGCGATCTCGCGCTGCGCGACGCGCGCTACTCGCGCAAGTTCGACTTCCTGACCGTCCCCTCGCGCGCGCGCGCGGCGACCGGACGGCGCGGTTTCCACTTGTTCGACCTGTCCGAGCCGCCGTTCTCGAACATGCGGCTCGACCTGCACGTGACCTCCGCGACACCGTTCGTCGTCGCCAACAACGTGGTGCACCTGGAGCTCTCGCCCGACCTGCGTCTCCAGGGCACCGGCGACCTGCCCGAGCTGCGCGGCACGATCGTCATCGAGCCTTCGCGCGTTCTCCTGCCGTCGGGGTCGTTGCGCATCCCGTCGGGCCGCATCGAGTTCCGGCTCGACGACCCCGACGTGCCCGTGCTCGACATCCAGGCGACGACGCGCATGCAGGGCTATGACGTCGACATCAACGTGTCCGGGCCGTACGACAATCCGCGCGTCGACATCTCGTCGGTGCCGCCGCTGCCGCGCGAGGACGTCGTGCTGCTCGTGCTCACGGGTCGGCCGCCGTCGACCGCTGCCACGCTCGCGACCGGCGAGCGCGCCGCCGTCGACGTGGCCGTGTACATCGCGCGCGACGTCGCCGCGGCGTGGCTCTCGGGCGAAGGCGAGGTCGGCACCGACGACTCGCTGGCCGAGCGCATCGAGGTGATCGTCGGCGCGCAGACGACGAAGAGCGGCGTCGATGCGGTGCTCGTGCGCATGCGCATGCGCGGCACGCCCGGCGAGCGCGGCGCGAGCCTCTACGCCACCGGCGAGCGCGACATCTACGACTTCTACAACTTCGGGCTGCGCCTGGTGTACACGTTCCGATGACGCGAGCCGCGCGCATCCTGACGTTGCTCCTCGCCGCGGTCACGGCCGCGTGCTCGGGCTTGTCGCACATCCGCGACAAGGCCGGCGTCCAAGTCCGGTACGAAGGCAACTCCGAGCTCGACGACGGCGACCTCGACGAAGCCTTGATCCGCTTCTTCCAGGACTTCAACAAGTCGAAGTTCAAGAAGTCGGCCGTCGACGACGGGGCCTTCGACCTGGAGCGCGCGTACCTCGACGCCGGATTCCCCGCTGCGAAGGTGACCTACCGCTACGACGAGCGCGAGGGCGAGAAACCGCTCGCGACGTACGTGATCGACGAAGGCCCGCGCGCGGCGCTCTCGAAGGTGGATGTCGCGGGTGCGTCGGCGCTGAAAGCCAGCGAGGTCGAGGCCTTCTTCGCGCCGCCGGCGACCGGCTTGTTCGAAGCCAGCCAGCGCTGGTACGTCGAATCGCGCGCGAAATCCGGCGCCGACGACGCGCAGGCGGCGTACGAAGCGCGCGGCTACCTCGACGCGCAGGTCTCCATTGCGAAAGTCGAGTTCGACGCGCCGCGCACCCACGTCACCTTGCACGTCGCCGTGCACGAGGGCACGCAGTACCACGTCGAAAGTGTGACGGTGAGCGGCGGGGATCCGCGCGTCGACCCCGCTCTCGTCGAGAAAACCACCGCCGCCTTCCACGGCAAGCCCTACTACGAGCGCCTGTCGGTCGAGATCCAGGGCAAGATCGAGGAGCTCTTCGCCGATCAGGGCTTCGAGGACGTCAAGGTCGTGCGCACGCGGCGCTTCTCGTCGACCGACGGGCGCGTGGAGCTCGCCTACTCGATCCAGCCCGGGCCGCAGGTGCTCGTCGGGCCGATCGCCATCGAAGGCAACGAGAGGACGCGCGAGCGTTTCGTGCGCTCGCGGCTCGACCTCGAGCCGGGGCAGGTGTACTCGCGCGAGAACGAGCGCAAGAGCTTCGGACACTTGTTCCGCAGCGGCGTGTTCGAGCGCGTCACCATCACGCCGCAACCCGCCGCGGACGAGGATCCGAAGTCACCCACGGTGACGCGTCCGATTCGCGTCGACGTCGTGGAGGCGCCGACGATCGAGACGTTCCTCGAGCCCGGTTGGGGGTCGTACGAGCGCTTGCGTCTCTCGCTCGGCGCGCGCTACCGCAACTTGTTCGGCACGGGACGCATCCTCGACCTGCACGGCGTCGTCGGCGGGCTCGCGCAGACGGGCACGCTGTCGTTGATCGATCCGTGGCTGTTCGAGAGCGACGTAGTCGCGAACCTGTCGTTGTTCGGCAACCGCCGGCAGGAGCCTTCGTTCTTGAGCACGGAAACGGGCGTCGGTCTGGGTTTCACGCGGCGCTTCTCGAGCACGCTCGAGGGCTCGATCGGCTACCAGTACAAGCGCACGGCCAGCAGCGACGTCGAAGTGCTCGACCAGGACGCGCTCGACGCCGCCGAGAAGGTCAACATCTCGGAAGTCATCGGCGCGCTCTCGTACGACACGCGCGACAACGTGTTCCTCCCGAGCGAAGGCTCGGTCACGAAGGGCTCGCTGGAGTACGGCTCGAGCGTGATCGGGTCGCAGCTCGACTTCGCACGCCTCCGCGGGCAGCACTCAGGCTTCGTGTCGCTCGATGCCGCGACGGTTCTCGGCTGGTCGACGAAGTTCGGAGTCATCGCGCCGCTGAACGGGGACGAAGTCATCCCCTTGCAAGAGCGCTTCTTCAACGGCGGCGAGAACACCGTGCGCTCGTTCCGCGAGGACGAGCTCGGCCCCAAGGACGACCAGGGCAAGCCGATCGGCGGCGAAGCGTTCACCGTGTTCTCGGTCGAGATGCGCCGGCGACTACGCGGTCGTTTCGAAGGCGCGCTCTTCTACGACATCGGCAACGTGACGCCGCAGTACGAGGACTTCTGGAAGTTCCAGGGGTTCGAGCAGGGCATCGGCGCCGGCCTGCGGTACACGTTCCCGGTCGGTCCGATCCGTCTCGACGCGGCTTGGAATCCGGCGCCCGACGAGGGCGATCCCGATTACGTCGTGCACATCTCGTTCGGCATGGCGTTCTGACGCGCGACGCGTCACAGGCGCGGATCGACGGGCTCCGATTCGAGGGCCAGGACGCCGAACACGCACTCGTGCACGCGCCGCAAGGGTTCGCGGCGCACGAAGCGCTCGAGCGCTTCCACCCCGAGCGCCAGCTCGCGCAACGCGAGCGAACGTTTGCGCGCGACGAAACGGTTGCGCAGGCGCGCGAGGTTCTGCGGGCGGTCGTACTCGGGGCCGTAGATGATGCGCAGGTATTCGGGTCCGCGGCACTTCACCGCGGGTTGCACGAGCCCGCGCCGGCCGCGCACGACGAACTCGATCGGCTTGACGACCATGCCCTCTCCGCCGCCCGACGTCAGCTCTTCCCACCACGTGACCCCCGCGCGGACCTCGGCGTCGTCGCCGAGATCCACCACGCGGCGGCGCGTGGTCTGCAGCACGCCGCCGTTCGCCGTCAACCGGTCGAGCTCGCTCATGTGCCAGACGTGATCGCGGTCGACGTGCACGCGACCTTCCGTCGCGAGCAAGTGGAACGGAGCAAGGCGCAGGTCGTCGACGGACTTCACGGGCCAGCAGTAGCGCCGATACGCGTCGACGTACTTGCGCGCGCAAGCTTGGCGCTCCTCTGCATCCGCGAGCAACGCGTCGACCTCGACCCCGCGCGAGCGCGCACCGGCGAGCGCGGCGATCGAGCCCGTCAGTCCGGCGACGGCGGCGGATCCGACCGCGGCGTACTGCGTGCGCAAGAGCTCCTGGGCTTTCGCGGACCACGGCATCAACTCGGCGTCGAGGCACACCCAGTCCGTCTCGAAGCGCGCCCAGAAGTCGGCGGCATCGGCGGCGGCGCGCACGCGGTCCAGCAGAGCCGTCTCCACGCCGCGGTCCTCGAAGAAGCGCCGGCCGGTGCGCGTCAAGCAGACGCCCGACTCGCCGGTGACGACGCCGAAGCGCTCTCGAGCAGCGTCCGCATCGCGCGCGATCACGAGCACGGCGCGCGACCCCATGTGCTTCTCCTGGCACACGACGCGCGCCACTCCCTGCTTCGCGAAGTACGCGAACGCTTCGTCGGGATGCTCGAGCAGGCCATCGCGCGCGGTCGTTTCGGGCGGCGACATCGTCGGCGGCAGGTAGACGAGCCACTGCGGATCGGCGGCGAAGCGGCTCAGCGCTTCGAGCGCGGGCAACGTCTGCTCCTCGCGCAACGTCACGTTGCCGGAGAGTCGCGTCTCGACGACGCGCCGGCCGGTGACGTCGGAAAGATCGAGCAGGTCGTCGTGCTCCTGCTGCGCGGTCAACGCCGGCGCAGCGGACGCGGGCGCTTGCAGCGGCTTGGCCGGCGCGTAGTACTCGCGCGCGGCTGCGACGGACACGAACTGCTTCTCCGGCCAACGCAACGCCGTCAAGCGACCGCCGAACACGCAGCCCGTGTCGATGCACACCGTGCGGTTGAGCCACTCCGGTTTGGCCGCGGGCGTGTGACCGTAGACGACGTGCGCTTCACCGCGGTACTCCGCGGCCCAGGCATACCGGACGGGCAGACCGTACTCGTCCGTCTCGCCGGTCGTCTCGCCGAAGAGCGCGAACTCGCGCACCTTGCCCGAACCGCGACCTTGCATCGAGGCCTTCATGCCCGCGTGCGCGACCACAAGCCTCCCGCCGTCGAGCACGTAGTGGCTGACGAGGTCGTCGACGAACGCGACCACGCGCTCGCTGAATCCCTTGGGCTCGTTCGCGATCTGCTCGAGCGACATCGCGAGGCCGTGGGCGACGCGCACTTCCTCGCCGCGCAGCTTGCGCATCAGCTTCACGTCGTGGTTGCCGGGCACGCACAGCGCACTGCCGGCGGCGCACATGTCCATCACCAGGCGCAGCACGTCGGGCGTGCGCGGGCCGCGGTCGACGAGGTCGCCGAGGAACACGGCCTTGCGCCCGGGAGGCGGAGCGACGTCGAAGCGTGCGCCGCCGTCCGGGCCTTGCACGGTCTCGATCGAGTAGCCCAGCTCTTGCAAGAGCGCGCGCAGCTCGTCGAAGCACCCGTGCACGTCGCCGACGATGTCGAACGGGCCGACGTCGTCGCGCTTGTCGTTCCACAGCTTCTCGCGACGGATGACGGCGGACGCGACTTCGTCTTCCGAGCGCAGCACGAACACGTGACGGAAGCCTTCGCGCTGCAGCCCCTTCAGCGATCGGCGCAGCTGCGCGACGTGGTTGTGCACGACGTGCGCGCCCATGTCGCGATCCGGCCGCTTCGCATTGCGATCGAGGCACGTGCGCTCGGGCAGGTCGAGGACGACTGCAACGGGCAGGAAGTGGAACTCTTTGGCGAGCGCCACGAGCGGACGGCGCGCCTCGCCCTGCACGTTCGTCGCGTCGATCACCGTCAACCGCCCGCGAGCCAGGCGCTTGGCGGCGATGAAGTGCAGGAGATCGAACGCGTCGGCCGAAGCGTCGAGGCTCCCTTCGTCGTCCGACACGATGCCGCGGCAATGATCCGACGACACGATTTCCGTCGGCGCGAAGTGATCGCGCGCGAACGTGCTCTTCCCCGAGCCGGACGCGCCGACCAGCACGACCAGCGAGAGCTCGGGGATCGCGAGCGTGCGCGGCTCAACCACGCGTGAAGATCCCCATCTGCGTCGGAGCGCCGCGTTGCGGGTCGACCGGCCCGATCGTCGCGAAGCGGACGCCGTACCCGTTGCGGGATGCAACGCCTTCGGCCCAGCTCGTGAACTCGGGACGCGTCCACTCGAAGCGGTGATCGCGGTGGCGGAAGCGCCCGGCCGGCAGCGCTTCGAAGAGCGCGTTGTACTCGGCGTTGGGAGTCGTGACGACGACCGTGGCGGGGCGTGCGCACGCGAACACGACGCGCTCGAGCACCGGCAGCCGCGAGGGGTCGACGTGCTCGATCACCTCCACCAGCGCGGCCGCGTCGAAGCCCGCGATGCGCGCGTCGCGGTAGACCAGCGATCCGTGCAGGAACGACAAGCGCGCCGCGCGCATCGCCGGCATGCGATCGACCTGCAGGCGCTCGCGCGCGCGCTCGATGGATCGGTGCGACACGTCGAGGCCGGCGATGCGCTCGAACTGCGGCTCGTCGAGCAGCGCGCGCAGGAGACGACCCTCGCCGCACCCGAGATCCACGACGGAGCGCGCACCGCTCTCGCGCAGCACCGCGCACACGCGCTCGAGACGCTGGTCGTTCAGGCTCAAGCGCCGCTCGATCGCGGCCTCGTCGGCGTCGTTCTTCTGCTCGCTGAGGTCGGGATCGACACCTTCGTCGGCCGTCAGGCGTGCGATGGCTTCGCGTGCCAGCGTGCGCTGGTGCTTCAGGTACCGGCGCGTGATCAGGTCGCGCTCGGGGTGGTTCTGCAGCCAGCCTTCGCCGTGACGCAGGAGCTTCTCGACCTCGGCGTCGCCGACCCAGTAGTGCTTCTCGTCGTCGAGGACCGGCACGAGCACGTACAGGTGCGCCAGCAGATCCGACAAGAGCTGCGTGCCGCGCAGGACGACGTCGAAACAAGCGCTGGGCCCCCACTCCGCGAACTGCTCGTCGAGGAGGCGACCGTGCGCTTCGACCTGCCAGCCGAGCGGCTCGAACAGCCGGCGCAGCAGATCTTCGCCGGAACGACTGGGCAGGTTGGTGATGCGCGCCTCGAGTGGGATCGCGGATGCGGCAAGGTCCGGCCGATCCTTGCTGCGTCCGCCGAGCGCCGTGCCCAAGACCTGCGCGATGGCGACGGACAAGAAGGAAGACGCGACGTAAGGGCGGTCGTTGACGTATTGATCCATCGCGCCGCCCTCGCCCCCCTCGGCTCGACCGCGCACGAGCGCGATCGGATCGACTTCCAGGAGGACGGCTGCGGTGCAACGCGCTTCATCCGCCTCGGGATAGAAGACGTGAGCGCGCCCGAACGACAACTCGACCGAGCGCAGAGCGGCCGGATTCTTGTGCAGCAGGTACCCGAGGTCGGTCGCCGGCCGGTGCGTGGTCGTGATCGTGAGCAGCATCGTGAACCGGGCGAAGGTACGGGATGAAAGGCTGCCCGTTCAAGATCGCGCGGTCGATCCTCGCGTCGCGAGCCGAGCGCACGCGCGGCTTCAGTTGCGCGCGTCCATCCACGCGAGGATGCGCTGCGCGCGCGCGTCCCACGTGTGCGCCGAGGCGCGCGAGCGCAAGCGTTCCGACATCGACGCGCGCAATCCGGAGTCGCCGACCAGGCGCGCGATCCCGTCGCGCAGCGCATGCGCGTCGTCGGGCTTCACCATCACGGCATCGACGCCGTCGCGCAGGAGCTCGCGCAGGCTGGGCACGTCGCTCGCGACGAGCGGCAATCCGGCGGCCATCGACTCGAACACCTTCAAGGGCGACGTGTAGCGCGCGCTGATGTCGGGCTTCGAGCGGTTCGGCACGACGCCGACGTCCGCGGCCGCGAGGTAGAGCGCGACGCGATCGGGCGCCTGGAAGCCGTCGATGCGCACGTTCGGCAATCCTCCGGCGAGCTGGCGCAGCATCTTGACGTCGGCATCCATGCCGCCGGCGATCGCGACGTACACGTCGGGCAGCGAGCGCGCCGCTTCGACGAGGAGGTCGACGCCCTTCCACGACAAGAGCCCGCCCGTGTAGACCGCGATCGGCGCGCCGAGCGGCAACTCGAGCGTGCGGCGCGCGCTCTCCTTGTCGGGCATCGACGCGAAACGGGTCGGCTCGAACGCGTCGTGCTCCACCGTGATCCGCGTCGCGTCGACACCGAGCTCCTCGAGGTCCTCGCGGACGCCGTTCGAGATCGCGACGATGCCGCGCACACCGGCGGCGGCGGAGGAGAGCCAGCGGCGGCGCAGGCGACCGCGCGGCACGCGGTGCACTTCGAGGAAGACGTTCTTCTCCTTGGCGCGCACCAGGCGCAACGCACATTCGATCTCGCGCGACAGGATGCGCGCCCCGCGCAGGTCGCGCAGCACTTCGCGCGCCGCGTTGCGCGCGAACGATTCCTCCTGCAGCCGGGCGGGAACGTACTGCAGGAGACGCGGCACGCGCTCGATCCAGTCGATGCACGCGATCGGTCGCAGCACGGGCCGCGGTCCGGCCGGCACGCCGTACCAGTCGAAGGCGTCGACGTCCGCGGGCAACGCGACCGACGGCCGGCGCTTCGCGACCAAGAGCGACGTCGGCGCGCCCGCGCGCGCGAACGCGGCCGCCATGTGCGCGACTTGCAGCGCCTGCGCGCGCTGCGAAGGCATGCGCGTGTTCGCGACGACGGCGAGCGGGTCGAGCCTGGCCACGGCTACTGCTTCTCGTTTTGGCCGGGAAACCGCTGGCCCGACTTGTCCTCTCCGACGTAGCCGAAGGTGTGGAGCAGCCTGTTCTGCTCGTCGATCTCGCGCTGCGAGAGCACTTCGTCGGCGTGTCGTATCGGCATCGTCTTGCTCCACGCCTGGAGCGCGTCGAGCAGCCGCTTCACTTCGTCGGGATGCTCGGCGGCCGCGTTGTGCATCTCGTTCGGGTCGGCCTGGAGATCGACCAGCCAGCACTTCGAGAGATCCTGCGTGGCATCGTCCGCCGGCTCCGTGAACTTCGCGGGCGCGACCAGCTTCCAACGCGCATCCTGCACCGATGCGAAGCGACCGTTCTCGGCGAAGCTGAACGCGCGCACGTCCGCCGCTTCCCTGCGCACGAGCGGCATCAACGTGCGTCCGTCGACCGTGCCGTAGTCGCCGTCTTCGTGCGGCACCTTGATCCCGAGCAGGTCGCACACCGTCGGCAGCACGTCGATCTCGTCGGTGAGCGCGCTCACCCGCACGCCCGCGGGCAAGTGCGTGGGCCAGCGCATCACGAGCGGCACGCGCAAATTGGTCTGCACCATGTGGTCGTGCTCCCACAGTTGCGGATCACCGAGCCCCGCCTCGCCGAGGGATTCGCCGTGGTCCGCGGTGACGATGACGAGCGTGTCGTCGAGCACGCCGTGCGCGCGTAAATCCTCGACGAGCATCCCGATCTTCGCGTCCGCCTCGCTGACGCCGGCGTAGTAGAGGTCCTTGATCTGCTCGAGGTCGGCCGCGTTCGGCACGAACGTGCCCTTCTCGATCGCCTCGCGCACCGGCGCGTAGAACGCCTTGACCGGACCGCCATATTTCGGATCGCAGTACGCTGCGCGGAACTCCTTGGGCGGGTCGTACGGCGTGTGCGTCGAGTACAGGTGCACCATCGCCATGAAGCGCCGGTCCGGATGCGCGTCGAACCAGCGTTTCGCCGTCGCCGCCGTGTCGCCCCCGACTTTCGCGCCGGCTTTCGAAGCGATGATGTGCAGCAGGAGATCCGAGCGGAACACGCTCCAGGCCGAGTCGGCGAGCACGATGCCGTGACCCGCCATCTGCTCGTAGTAGACGTCGAAGCCGCGCAGGAGACCCGAGCCCTTCGACAACGTGCCCGTGTGGAACGTCGCCGCGAGGAAGTCGCCGTCCTGCAACGCCGCCGCGCCCGCACCGTCGAACTGCGCGTGCTTGAGGTGGAACGCGAGCGTGATGTTCGGCGGGAACCGCTTGCCCGGCGCCATCTCGACCAAGCCGTGCCGGCGCGGGTACTTGCCGCTCAACAACGAGCCGAAGCTGGTCCACGTGAAGGGCGCCTGCGTGAACGCGTTCTCGAACACGACGCCTTCGCGCGCCAACCGGTCGATGGCCGGCGATTTCACGCGCGTGCTGCCGTAGCAACCGAGCGTGTCGCGCCGCATCGCGTCGACGACGACGAGCAGCACGTTCGGCACCTTCTCGTTGCGCGCGTTCGCGACACCGCGGCTCCCCACGTCGCCGCCGCGCAGCCACACGTAGCCGGCGCCGGCAACTGCAACGATCAGCACCGAGCACGCCAACACCTTGGGCCGCGCGAGCACGATGCGCTGGAATCGACGCGCGCCGACGTACGCCAACGTGTAGGCGACGATGGCGATCCCTGCCGTTGCCAGCAGACGCGGCGCCCCGAGCGAGTTGTAGCCGTAGAACACGTACGGCCGCGACCACCAGTAGATCTCGAGGAACAATCCCAGCATCAAACCGATGCGCACCAGCGCGACCGTGCACTCGCCCGGCGTCTTGCGCGCGAGCATCGGCAACAACACCGCGCCTGCGACCACCAAGCCCGCCGTCCAGATCAACGCGTACTGGAACACCGCGCCCGCGAAGCAGCCCAAGAACGACGCGACATCGAGATCGGCCGTGCCCAGCCAGGTCGCGATCAGCGCATCCAGCACGCCGAAGACCGCGCCGCACGCGAGGCCGACCAGCACGGCCGATCCCAACGTGCCGGCGACGCCTGCGCGCACCGTCACCGGACTCTCCGCGCTCACCCTTCCGGCTCCTGGTCGCGTCTCGACACGTTCATGCACCTGCACTCTATTCCATGCGCGCGCAATGTCACCTGTGCGCGTCGAATGACCCTTGCGAGCGCGCGCTCCCTCTCAAGCGAGCCTGTACGAAGCGCGTTCGGGACCGGTCACCACGTCCTTCGCGAGCTTCGGGACCCGATAGCCCACCGCGTGAGCGCGCCCCTTCTCGAGCAACTTTTCGTCGACCACCAATCCACCGCCGTCGATCGAGAACGAGCGCTCGAGCGCGCTGCCCTCCACGCGCGCTCCCCCACGATGTGCAAGGCTTCCGCGCAGGACCACACCGTCGCCGTGCAATTCGACGTCGGGCGACGGATCGTACGCGCTCGATGCACCCCTCCCGCCGAAACGCACCAAGCTCTTGCGCGCAATCTCCAACGGCACGAGCAACGCTTCCATCGCCCGGCCCCTTCTCCACGCCACGCGCGACAACCAGAACGAGAAACGCAGCTCGTCCTGATTCGCGCTCAATCCCCTCAGCGGCCTCGGCATCCCGCTCCGACCAACCCACTCCGCCTCTTCGCTCTCACGCCCCCGCCCGAGCACATCGCGCTTCTCCGTCTTGCTCCACACGCGCAACAATCCGGCGCCGCGCGGGCTCCCATGGTGCACGTTCGCGATCGGATGAGCGCCGCGCACCCACGCGATCACCGCGCCGTCCTCCAACCGTCCGACCTGAGCATCTGGGAACCACGTCACCCTCAAATCGATCGATCCCGCGCGCTCCCCGATCTCCGTCGGCAACCCGGCCGCCTTCTCCAACATCTCCAAAGAACGCGCGATCCACGCTGCGTGCGCGGCCCAGAACACGGAGCACTGGTAGCTGCGTCCGCGACCCGCACCCTCCAAGTGACTGCGCGGCTCGCCGCTCGGTAACAAATGCTCGGCCCACGCCCGATGAGCCCGCAACGCCGCCCGCGCATATCCCTCCCGCCCGAACAATCGCCAACCCACGCACAAAGCGTGCACGTCGAACGGATGCGAGGCGACCTCATACTCCGCGCCCCAGTACCACGGCTTCGCCTCCACCAGGCCGCACTTGATCCCGTCAGGCCCCTGCAGCGCCGCCACGAAATCCAATCCGCGCACGATCGGCCCCGCGAACAACCCGCCACACGGATCGCGCCCCAACCGCTCGAGCGCGAACATCAAGAACCCGCTCGTGCGCGACTGGTAGAACGCGGACACATCCGTCGACCCGACATGCTGCGCGCCCCATTCGAGCGGATGGTACGGATAGCTCCCATCACCGTTCTGGATCGCTTCGAGCATGCCGACCGCTTCGAGCGCCGCCGACTCCAACACCTCATCCTTCTCGAGCGCCCAAGCCGCCGCCAAACCGGTCAAGCCCCACGCGCGCTGAGCCGGAATGCCCTTGTCCAGCACCGCATACCGCAAGTACGTGCGCGCGTGCAGCACCGACGCATCCGCAAAGCGCTTCCGATCAGCAGGGTCGAGATGCTCTCCGCGCGCAATCACGATGTGAGCCAGCGCGTCACTGCACGCCCCCCCGTCGATCACGCTGTTCGAGCAGTTGAACGGATCATGACGCCCCGGCCTGAACGTGAAGCACGGACTATCCCCCTCGCGCACCAGGTTCTCGCACAACCTGCGCGCCTGCTGCACCGCCAGCTCATGCAAGAACTCCCCATCCCCATCACCGAGCCGCAACAACTCGCACGCCGTGACGATCACATACGCGCTCTTCCCCGTGTGCTCGATCTTGTGATCGGGGCAAACGATGCGCCCCCGCTCATCCCTCAGCGACGCCAACCACCTCAACGACCGCCGCACCGGCTCGACGAGCTCCTCGCGCACAGTCCGCATGCGCAACCACTATCGGACGCTGCGCCGCACAGATCAAACCGAGCTCGCGTCCGCTAATTAGCCGACCGGCTCGGGCTCGGCCGGTATTCCGGCCGAACCGAGTCGGCCGGAACCGCGCCGTAGGCGCGGAACAGGTTGCCGCGCGCTCGCAGCTGCCGCGCTCGCCCCAGCCCAGCTCACGCGCGAATGCGCATCACCCTCCACCACCCCACGCACCTCGCCCCCCCACACCCTCAACACCTCAAAAACCCCTGCAACGTCTGCCACACCGGCATCAACGGCTGCTCCGGCAACCCCTGCGCCCGATGCCACAACTCCCTCACGCAATGATCCACCACCGTCCACGCCACACACCCCTTCACCATCCACCCACCCGCGCGTCCGTGATGCTTCCTGAAATACGCCAACCGATTCCTCTGATACTCATCCACGAACCCCCTCAACTGCCGCGTGCTCGCCCCTCCATGGTGATACACGTGCGCATCCGCCAGATACCTCACCCTCCACCCCGACTCCCACAACCTCTTGCACAGATCCACGTCCCCGAACACCAACGACATCGCCTCGTCCATCGGCTTCGTGTGCCTCAACGCCTTCCGCCGCATCAACAAGCACGTCCCCGACGCATGCTCGACGTCCCGATCCCGCTCGTAATCGAAATCCCTCCCGAAGTACCGCCTCAGCTCCCGGCTCTCCGGCCATCTCCGCTCCAACGGCGTCCCGAACCACAGCGGCGTCCACATCGTCGGGAACCGCATGTGCGCCGCCTGCGTCGTGCCGTCGAAGTTGACCAGCCTCGGCGCGACCGCGCCGTACCTCAAGTTCGCCTCGAGGAACCCCACCATCGCGCGGATCGCGCTCCCCGCGACCTGCGTGTCCGAGTCCAGGAACAGCACGTACGCCCCGCGCGCCGCCTCCACTCCCTGATTCGTCGCCGCCGCGTACCCCAGATTGGTCGCGTTGCGGATCAAGCGCGTGTGCGGGAACTCCTCCTGCACCATGCGCACGGTCCCATCCGAGCTGCCGTTGTCGACCACGATCACTTCCGACGACATCGGCAGCGAGGTCTTGAGCGACTCGAGCGTCGCGCGCAGCAGATTGCGCGTGTTCCACGACGGAATGATCACGGAGACCTGTGTCATGACTCGTCTCCGCTCATGTACCCGCACAGTCGCGCCATGAGCGCGTCGACTTCGTGATCCCGGGCGACGATCGCCCTGAGATCCGTTCCCATCTTCTTGCGCTCATCCCTCTCCAAGTCGAGCAGCGCCGCGATCTTCCGCGCCAGCTCGCGCGCGTCCCCCTTGGCGAACGTCAACATCCGCGCGCGCTCACCCAAATCCGCGATCACGCGCGGAACGGCCTCGTTGCACGACACGAACGGCCGCTTCATCGCCATCGCTTCGAGCACGACCTTGTCCAAGCTCCCCGTCGAGCTCGCATTGATCACCACCGACGAGCGCGCATACCACCCCGGGATCTCGCGGTACGGCACGTCGCCCGCCAAGATCACCCGGTCCACGAGCCCACAGCTCGCAATCTTCTCCTGCACTTCTCTCGCGTACACCTGATCCACCTTCGTGCGCCCTGCCCCGACGAGATCGAGACGCAGATCCCGGCCCTCCGCGACCAGGATGGAAACCGCTTCCACTGCCGTGAGCGGATCCTTGGACGGCGTCAGGCGCCCCACCGCCAGCAAGCGCGGCGGCGAGACGGGCTCTTCTTCTCGATCGGCGAAGTGATGCAGGTCGATCCCGTGACCCGTCACCACACGTTTTTCCGTATCGAGCCGCAGCGACTCCGGACTTGCGGTGAAGACGCGTTCGACGGTGCGGCTTGCACGCTTCAAACGTCCATCGACCGCGGCGTGCGTGTACCACAGGTAGACGCGCGCGCCGTTTCGCCGCGCCGGCCCCGCGGCAACGAGCGCATAGCGCGGCACCATGTGCGCGAGCACGACGTCGAAGCCGTCCTTGCGCAGGGCTTCGTCGAGGATCGAGCGGTAGCGCAGCCAGCGACCCAACCGCCCCTTGCGTCCGACGAGGCGCACGTCGACGTTCTTCGGGAGCGTGCTCACGTCACCCGCGTCGAGCGCGACGATGCGCACGCGCTCGCAGTGACGCGCGAGCCCTTCGATCCAGCGCGGTACGAACCCGAGCACGGCGTCGTTCGCGTCGATCGTCTGCGTGAGGAAGAGCAGCTTCACGCGCGGCTAGCTCCGCGGTCCGTGTCGAGCAGCGTGCTCACGCCGAGCGGCCCGATCCGCTCGCGCGTGCTTCGACGAGGTCCTTCAAGCCCTGCGCGTAGCCGCGGATCGTCTTCGCGTACTCGAACTGCGCTGCGGTGCGCACCGCCTCCGCGCCCATCTTCCGTCGGCGTTCTTCGTCACCGAGGACCGTGCGCAACCCCGCCGCCAGACCGGCGACGTCGAAACCGACGAGCTCGCCGTTCTCGCCCGAGCGCACGATCTCGTTCATGACGCCGACGCGCGTGCTGACGACCGGCGTGCCGCACGCCATCGCTTCGACGGTGAAGCGCGGGCCGCCTTCGCACGTCGACGCGCACACGACGACGCGCGAGCGGCGGTAGACCTCGGCCAGATCGGTCGGCGAGGCGACCCAGTCGACGAACCGCACGGCGTCCTTCGCACCCTCGACTCCGCACAAGCCGCGCTTCTTCGCGCGTTCCTTCGTCGCGGCCTGACGCGGGCCCTTGCCGACGAAGAGCGCGCTCGCCGGCTGTCCCTCCTTCGCCAGCAGCGCGAGCGCGTCGACGATGCGGTCGAGACCTTTGTTGTCGACCATGCGTCCGACGAAGCACACGTCTTGATCGAAGGCCGCAGGCGCAGGTTGTTCTACCGGCGACGGCGCCGGCTTGAACACGTCGAGGTCGATGTACAGCGACGGCAACACGAGGATCTTCTCCTCCGGCACGCCCCAGCGCCGCAGGAGCTCCGGCATCTCGACGTGGTTCACGACGCGGAACGCGAGCGCGCGCGGCGTCGCGAAGCGCACGTACCCGCGCGCCAGCCGCTTGTCGAAGCGCTCGCGCAAGTCCGCCGCGACCGGATGACCGGGCACGTGGTGCAGCTCCGAGACGTACGGCACGCCTGATTCGCGCGACAACCGCGCGCTGCCGATGCCGTTGTAGAACCAGCCGTAGTCGTGGCTGACGATCAGCGACGCACCGTGCTCGGCGAGCAGCGCGCGGCCTTTGTCGCGCACGTAACCAACCATGCGCGTGCGGCTCGTCGACGACGGATGCAGGTGCACGTTGCCGTGGATCGTCGCGACCGTGGGCACGCGCGGCGGCCGCGGACAGATCACGTCGATGCGCTCGAAATGCCGCGAGAACTCGCGCTGCATCGCGAAGAAGGGCCCGGTCTCGCCGATCGAGACCTGCCTGTCGCCCGAGACCATCAGGAGGCGCACGCACGCTCCTCGATCACGACCTGGTAGAGCTCTTCGAGACGCGCCGCGAGCGCTTCGGCCGAGTGACGGTTCGCGACGCGCAGCCGCGTGCGCACCGACAACGCCGCGAGCGACGCGGCAGGCGCTTCCAAATACTGCGCGAGGCCGTAGGCCAGCTCGTCGACGCTCGATCCGAGCCAGCCCGTGCGCTCGTGCGCGACGATCTCGGCGACGCCGCCCACGTTCGTCGCGACGACCGGCTTGCCCGCGGCGGCGGCTTCGATCAACGCGACGGGCAGACCTTCGGCGCGCGACGTGAGCAGCACGAGGTCCAGGTCGGCCAGCACCGGCGCCATGTCCGTGCGCGCGCCGACGATGTGCGCGCGGCGCTGCAGGTCCGACGGCAACGCGCGGATGCGGCGCTCGAGCGGCCCGCGCTCGGTGCCGTCGCCGACGAACACGACGTGCAGGCGCGTATGCCGCGGCGCGAGCAGCGCGAACACGTCGAGCGCCCACTCCGGACGCTTGACCTCGGCCAGGCGCCCGATGACGCCGACGACGAAGTCCCCTTCCACGGCGCCGATCAGCTCGCGCAACGCCCCGTCGCGGCGATCGATCGCGAGCAGCGGGGCAAGGTCGATGCCCGGCGGGACGACGATGAGCTTCTGCTCGTCGGGCACGACCTTCAGGCGCACGAGATCGTCCGCTGTCGCGTGACTGACCGCGACGATGCGGTCGGTCTCGCGCGCCAGGCGACGTTCCAGCGCGACGATGCCGTGCGAGATCGGCGCACCGAAGTAGCCCTCGAGGACGTGGCCGTGGAACGTGTGCACGCGCGCCGCGCCGGGCAGCACGCGCGCCGCCCGCCGCCCGATGGCGCCGGCTTTCGAAGCGTGCGTGTGCACGACGTCGGGTTCGAACGCAGCCAGCTCCTTGCGCAACGCGTAGAGCGCGCGCAAGTCGCCGGGCAAGCTCAGTTGGCGGCCGAGACCGGGCACGCGCACGACGTCGACACCGCGTGCGCGGAACGTGTCGAACAGGTCACCCTCGCCGCGCGCCGGCGTGCCGGTGAAGAGCCGCACCGTGTGACCGCGCCGCGCGAGCAACGGATCCGACGCGAGCGCCTGACGGGCCGGACCGCCGAGGTTGAGCCGCGTCAGGATGCGCGCGATACGCACGCGCCCCTCCGCTGCCGCAGGTGCGCGTGCCGCGCGAGCATGTCGCCGACGATCGACTCGAGCGAGCGCGACGGCACCGGCACGCCCAGGCTCGCGAGGCGCGACAGCTCCGGCTCGCGCCACGCGACGTCCTCGAACGCCGGCCCGACGGTGCGGCGCGGATCGACGTGCACGATCCCCGCGCGGCTTTGGGAGAGCGCGAGCACGCACTCGGCGACTTCCATCACGCTCGCGCGCGCGGTGCCGCCGATGTTGAGCGGTCCGCCCGGAAGGTGCGCGTGCCCGACGAGCGCGCACAACGTCTCGGCCACGTCGTCGACGTGCGCGAACGTGCGCACCGAGCGGCCGTCACCGTGCACCGGGATCGGCAGGCCGGCGAGCGCGTGCTCGACGAACGTCGGCAGCACCATGCCGTGGGCCGAATCCTGACCGGGCCCGACGACGTTGAAGAAGCGCAGGTGCACCGGCGCGTGCTCGTCGTCGCCGTCTCGACCGAGACGCGCGTCGTCGAGCATGCGCTCGCACGCCACCTTGGCCGCCGCGTACGCCCAGCGACCGCGGTCGGTCGTGCTGCGCAAGGGATCGCTCTCGCGCAGCGGCCGCGACGAAGGCAAGTACACCTCGCTCGACGAAGCCGCGAACAAGCGCGGCCGCTCCTCGGCCGGAACGCCGCGCAGCACCGCGACGAGCGCGCGCGTCGCCGCGACGTTGTGATCGCGGCACGCTTCGGGATCGCGCACCACCGGACCGACGCCGACGCGCGCCGCCAGGTGCACGACGTGACCGACGTCAGCGGCGAGCGGCGCGATCGTCGACGACACGCGCACGCGACGAACGCCGGCGACGCCCGCGAGACGCTCGAACGATCCGCTCGATTCGTCGTCGAGCACGACCACCGGCCGGCCCTTCGAGGCGAGCGCGCGCGCCAGCGCCGACCCGATGAAGCCCGCCCCGCCCGTGATCCAGACCGCGTCCGCGGGAGGCTGTGTGCGCGTCGAAGGGCTCATCGGTGCGGGAGGAAGGCGGAGGATCGGACGATCGGATCGCCGGGACCTTCCCGGCGGACCGGGAGTGTAGCGTCGCGCTTTTTCAGGCCACCATCCAGGCCGGTCCCCGCGCATTTTCCGCCTCGACGAACGGGTTGGAGCCGACCCCTTTCGCGCCGCCGCGGAACCCCTGGCCGAAGCGGACTTCAGAACATGAACAGGATCAGGTGGTACGCGAGCAGCGCCGTGTAGGCCACCGCCGCCACCCACAATCCCAGGCGCGCGAGGTGGAAGTTCTTGTGCAGGCACAAGACGAGCAGCGCGAGCGAGATCACCGCCGACTTGATGAGCACGAACTCCGCGCGTCCCGTGCCGAGCAACGCGCCCGCGATCGGGTTCACTTCCTGACCGCCGCTCTGCAAGTGGACGATCGTGAAGAAGCTGTCGGCCGAGTTCATCAGCGCGATCCACAGGATCGCAACGAGCATCCCCGGGCTGTACAGGTCGACGAAGCTGCCTTCGTGCTCGTCCGCTCGGCGCGCGCCGCGGCGGCGACCCTTGCCGAACGAGTAGCGCGAGAGCCGCGGCGTCGCGCGCGAGCGACGGTCGGGACCGCGCCGACCGTATTGGCCGGGCGCAACCGAATCGGGCCCGGCCGCGCCGGGGCTTTGGTTCGCCGCATCCATGGACGGTCGCGAACCCACTTCATCGTCGCGCCGAGGCGCGGGACTGGAGCCTTGGTCCGTCGAAGTCATGGATCGCTACGCCTCATCGCTCTGCGACCACCGTGCGGTACACGTCGAGCGTTTCCTCGACCATGCGCTCGAGGCCGAAGCGCGCGCTCACGCGTTCGGCGCCGGCGGATCCCAGGCGCACGCGCAAGGTCGGATCGGAAGCGAGTGTCAGCATCGCCTCCGCCAACGCCGGCGGATCGGACGGCGGCACGAGGCGGCCGGTGACGCCGTCGACGACGACCTCGGGCACCGCGGAGACGTTCGTCGCGAGCACGGGCAGGCGCGCGGACATCGCTTCGAGGAACACGAGACCGAGTCCTTCCCACAGGGAGCACATCACGAACACGTCGCTCGCCGCGAGGATCGCCGGCACGTCGCGGCGGATGCCGGCGAACACGCACGCAGGTCCGAGATCGAGCTCGCGCGCGAGCGATTCTGCATCGATCCGTCCGTTGCCGAAAGGGTCGTCGCCGACGAGCAGGAGACGGATGCGGGCGCCGTCGGGTCGTTCGCGGAGGGACGCGAGCGCGCGCAAGAGGTCGCCGTGCGCCTTCTGCGGCGCGAAGCGCGCGACGCAGACGAACACGACGTCGTCGCGCCCGAAGCCGAAGCTCGAGCGCACTTTTTCCCGGTCGGTGGTGCGCGTCGCCGATTCGAACGGTGCCGAATCGAGGCCGTAGTAGATGCGCGTGATCGACGAGGGTCGCACGCGCCCGTGCTCGGCGACGAAGCGGCCGACGTGGTCGGAGAGGACGATCGTGCGGCGCGGGACGTTGCCGAGGAATCCGTGCACGCGCGACACGAGCGGTCGCTTCAGGACCTGCTCGTCGTTGTGCTTGCTTGCGACGAGCCGCGACTTGCTTCCCGTGAGGAGCGCCGTGAGCGCACCGAGCATGTCGGCCTTGAGCAGGTGCGTGTGCACGACGTCCATGCCGCGCATCGCGCGTGAGAGACGGAGCGGAGCGGGCAAGCCGGAACCGATGCGCTCTACCGACGCTGCGCCGGCGGCACGGAAGTCGTCTGCCAGCGTTCCGTGACCCTTCAGGTACGCGATGCCCACGGTGTGACCGCGCGCGGTCTGCCCGCGCACTTGCGCGAGCAGGTGCATCTCCGCACCGCCGACGTCGAGCGTCGTGATCACGTGCAGGATCTTCACGTGACCTCGCGGTAGACGTCGACGAGCCCTTGCACCATGGCGCGCGCGGTGTACGAGCGCACGACGCGCTCGCGGCCGAGCGCGCCCATGCTCGCGCGTTCCTCCGGCGTCGCGTGCTGCATCGCGCGCAACGCGCCGGCGATCGAGCGCGCGTCGATCGCGCCGGACAGCAGGCCGGTCCGCCCGTGCTCGATCACGTCGCGTGCGCCGTCGACCGGCGTCGCGACGACGGGTTTCGCAGCGGCCATCGCTTCCAATGCGACGTACGGCAGTCCTTCCCAGCGCGACGGCACGACGACGAAGTCGCTCGCCGCCAGGATCGCCGGCACGTCCGTGCGGAAGCCCAAGAAGCGCACGCGGTCGTCGAGGCGCAAGCGCACCGTCAGCGATCGCAGGTCTGCATCCATGTCTCCGTGACCGACCACGACGAGTTGCAGATCCGGCACTTCGGCGAGAGCTTGTAACGCCAGATCCTGCCCCTTTGCGACGTTGAGCAAGCCCACGACGGCGGCGAGCGGCTTGTCGTCGCGCAGGCCGATCTCGGCGCGCGCGATCGGACGCGCCGCGATCCACGGAGCAGGATCGATGCCGTTCGGCACGACGCGCACGCGCTCGGCGTCGACGACACCCGACGCGGCGAACGTGCGCGCTTCGCCCGGGCTGACCGCGACGAGCGCGTGCGTGTGACCGGAGAGACCCTTCTCGATCGCGCGGAAGAGCGCGCGGCGCGGGCGCGAGAACTCGGCTTCGAAGAGGAAGGCGAAGGTGTGCGGGGTGTGCACGCGCGCGCCGATCCCGGTCTGCAGCGACGCGAGCCGGCCGAGCACACCGGCTTTCGATGAGTGCGTGTGCACGACGTCGGGGTGCGTGCGTTCGAGGTGCGCGCGCAACGTGGAGAGGTGCGCGGCGTCGGTCGCGGGTGATACGGCGCGCACCATCGGGAGCCGCGTGACGACGGCGCCGGCGTGCTCGAAACGCTGCAAATCGGCTTCGAAATCGGGCTGGCGCAGGGAGGAGGCGACGACGTGCACGTCGAGGTCGAGCGCGCGCTGGCCGAGCACGACGTCGACGAGGTGGCGGCGGGTGCCGCCGATCGTGCACTCCATCACGTGCAGGATGCGCACGTTGGATGCTCCAAGGCAGTGAGAGAGTGTCGTGCGGGGACTGGCCGAACGGTGCCAGGCACGCGCTGCGCGGAGTACCGCGCAGCACGAGCCAGGCACCATCGGCACGGGCGCTCCATCGCGACTAGTAGGCGCCTGTGCCCTTGACGACGGCGAAGCCCGTCAGCGCCAGGATCACGACGTCCAGGAGGAACGACTGGTTCTCGATGTAATAGAGGTCGTAGTCGATGTTCTCGTGGATCGCCGCCTGGCGCGCGTAGCTGATCTGCCACAGGCCGGTGATGCCGGGCTTCACGCGCAAGCGCTCCTTCTGCAACGCGTCGTACTGCTCGACGATGAAGCGCATCTCCGGCCGCGGACCGACGACGCTCATCTCGCCCAGGAACACGTTGACGAACTGCGGCAGCTCGTCGAGCGAGTAGCGCCTGAGCCACCGCCCGATGTGCGTGATGCGCGGGTCGTACGGCGAGCGCGGCGTCGGCGCGTCGCCCGACATGTGGTGGTGCATCGTGCGGAACTTGATCATGTCGAAGGGCACGCCGTCGCGGCCGATGCGCTGCTGCACGAAGAAGATCGGGCCCTGTGACTCGCGCTTGATCAGGATCGCGGCGACGACGAACACGGGCGCGAACACGAGCAGCACGAGCGACGACACCACGAGGTCGAACATGCGCTTGGCGATCAGACCGAACACGCTCGGCCGCCGGTCGGGACGCGTGATCAAGGGGATCGAGTCGAGGTTCTCGATGCGCACCTTGAACGCCATCAAGTGGTAGAAGCGCGGCACGACGCGGTACGTGACGCCCAGGCGCTCGCACTCGGCGATGACGCGCATCACCTGCTCGTCCGACGATTCCGGGCTGGCGACGAAGATCTCGCTGACCTTGTGCACGCCGACCAGGAGCTCGAGGTCGTCGAACCCGCCCAGCACGCGCCAGCGGTCGACCTGCACGTCGCGGTTCTTCGGATCGTCGTCGACGAAGCCCACCAGGTTGAGCCCGAGCGTCGGCACGAGCACGAACTTGTTCTGCAGCTTCCGCCCGGTTTCGCCGGCGCCCCAGATCAAGACGTTGCGGTTGCCGATGCCGCGCCGGTGCAGCTTCTGGATCACCTTGAACGAGACGAACCGGCTGGCCATCGTCAGCACGAGGATCAACACGAAGATCGCCAGGAGCGCCACGCGCGAGATCGTGTTCGGGTTGATCGTCAGGTGGATGAAATGGTGCAGCGGCACCAGGAAGTCGTAGAACGGACCCTTCACCTCCTGCTCCGGATCCGTCGAGTGCAGGTAGACGACCAGCGTCAGGAAGACGAGGAACGCCACGAACGTGCTCTTCGCGACGGCCTTGAACTCCTCCATGTTGAGGAGCGACTTCGTCGGCCGGTACATGCCGAAGCTGTGGAACGAGAGCAGGCAGACGGCGGCGATCAGCGCCGAGATCTGCTGGTAGAGGTGCACCGGCTGCCGCGCGGCCATGACCGGATCGACGTCCGGCGGGAGCACGGTCTCGGGCTTGATGCCCCCCGTCCACTCGCCGATCTTGTAGCCGAGCCAGCACGAGACGAGCACCACCGCGAGGTCGACGAGGACCTGCACGGAGAGCATGACCGGCTCGAAGTTGCGCCGGAGGAACGTGCCGGTCCAGCTCATCGAGGGGTGCCGAGTGCGGTCGCTCGACGCGATCTCTGCCGACACGGGGTCCCGCTCGCGCTGTGCTGCCGCAGCCTGCGGGGCGTCGTCGATCGATCGTCGGAGCTCACGGGGATCCGGCTGCCCGGGGGGCGGAGCATCCTACGACCGCCCGCCGACCCGGCCAACCGGTGCGTAGATCCGGCGGGCTCACGAGCTTGTGGACGACGTTCGGACGCGGTCGAGCAGCGCAGAAACCGTATCGGCAGCGCGACCCGCCTGGGTTGGGTAGTGATGCGCGAAGACGGTGCGCGTGCGCGCGTCGCAGGCGTCGGTGACGGCGCGCAAAGCGGCCCACGGGACTCCAGCGGCGGAAGCGACGCTCGCGACGGCAGCCGTTTCCATGTCGGCGACGCACGGTCCGGCGTAGGCGCGCAAGAGCTTCCGCCGGCGCCAGAACGTGACGACCGGTTGGTCGGCGGTCAGGACGCGGCCTTCTTTTCCGGGGGCGACGTGCATCCACGCCGATCGCCAGGCTGCATCGGAATCGAATTCACGGCCGGCGCGGACCGCGAAGTCGACCTGGATCGCGCGCGCGGCGTGGACGAGCGTGCCGGGTGCGAGATCGCGCGTGAGACCGCCGCACGTGCCGACGACGAGCAGGGCTCGGCGCGCACCGTGCTCGATCAGGATCGTCGCGGCGCGGGCGGCGGCGACCTTGCCGATGCCGGAGACGACGGCGAGAGCTCTATGGGGCGCACTCGATCTCACGTCACCCGGTTCTGCGCCGACAGCGGCCGTCGCGCCGAGCTCGAGATCGAGGAGCTCGAGCCCTTGGACGAATCGGGCCGGACCGCGCGCACGTTGCCGCAGCGACCCGAGCTCTTCGGGCATCGCGCACAGGATCCCGACGGTCGTGTGTACCGAGTCAGGCACGCATCATCCGCTCGCGGCTCGAGTCGTTGCGCATCGATCCGGCGGAACTGGAGGATGCGTGCCTGACTCGGTACCTGTGAGACTCGGTGGCCATCGCAGGCTAGGGTGTCGGGTCGAAGCCAGCATGCGCAAGTCCGACGTCGTGTTCTTCCTGTCCGGCGCCGCCGCGCTCGGGTACGAGACTGCCTGGGCCCGCTTGCTCGCGCGCGTGCTCGGCAGCAGCGCGCCGGCGGCGGCGATCGTGCTGGCGGTGTTCATGGGCGGGATGGGCGTCGGGGCGCTCGCGTTCGCCGGCTGGGCGCGGCGCACGCGCGATCCGGTGCGCATGTTCGCCGTCGTCGAGGTCGCGATCGCGGCGTGGGCGGCGATCACGCCGTTCGTGCTCGCGCACTTGCATCCGGTCGCGAGCTTCGCGGTGCGCGCGCTGGATGCGGCGGCGATCCTGCTCGTGCCGACGGTCCTCTTGGGCGCGACGTTCCCGTTGATGGCGCGCTTGACGATCCGCACGAGCGCGGAGACGGGGTCGGAGACTAGCGCGTTCTACGGCGCCAACACGATCGGCGCGGCGGTCGGCGCGTTGCTCGGCCCGTTCGTGCTGATGCCGCGGTTCGGATTGTCGGGCGCGGTGTACGCCTCGGCCGCGCTCGACGTGGCCGCGGCGATCGCTGCGTTCGCGCTGCTGCGGACGGCGAGCGTCGAGACGCCCGCCGGCGAGAAGCTCGACGTCCGCGGCGCCGAAACTCCGCGGAATCAAGTTGGCGCGCCCAGTTCCGACGGCGCCGAGTCGCCGACGTGGCGCGAGCCGCTGTTGATCGCAGCCTGCGTGTTCGGCGCCTCGTCGCTCGCGCTCGAAGTGCTGCTCCTGCGCCTGCTCGTCACCGTCACGGGCGCGTCGGTGTACGCGTTCGCGCTGATCACGGCCGTGTTCCTGCTCGGCATCGGTCTCGGTGCGCGCCAGCTCGCCGAGCGCCGCACGCGCACCGGCGTGCCCGAGGGAACGCTCGCCGAGCGCGGGCAGAAGAGCCGCGACGCGCTCGTGTGGTGCGGTCTCGCAATCCCGCTGCTCGCGCTCGCGGGGTTGCTCGCGCTGCGATTCCAGCTGGGCGAAGCCGACTTGTTCGGCGGGCTCGAGAACCGCGTGCCGCAAGGTGTGTCGGTCTTGCGCGTGTGGCTCGGTCACGCTCTGTTTGCGGGCCTGTCGTTGCTCCCGCCCGCCATCGCGTTCGGCATCGCGCTGCCGAGCGCAGCGTCCGCTCTCGTGGCTCGTCGTCCCGACGATGCGCGCGAGCACACGCTCGGCCTCGTGTACGCCTGGAACACCGCCGGTGCGCTGATCGGCAGCCTCGCCGCCGGGTTCGTCCTGCTCCCTCATCTCGGCCCGCGCGTGTCGGTCGCGATCGCGATCGCGTTGCCGTGGTTGGCCGTGCTGTGGGTCGACCGGGCGCGCTTGCAGATCGCCATGCTCGCCGGGATCGCCGCGCTCGCCGTCGGTTGGATCGTGCTCGCGCCCGCCAAGGACCAGAGCGGGCGGACCGTGCTCGTGCTCGCGCACGACGCGCACACGACGGCGCTCGTCGAGGAGACGCAGGCGGTCGGCGGTCCGAAAGTGCGCAGCCTGCGCGTGAACGGCAAGCCCGAAGCGTCGACGGCGTTGGTCGACGAGCGGTTGCAGTACTTGCTCGGTCACATTCCCGGCCTGCTGGCCGGCAACGTGCGGCGCGCTCTCGTCATCGGCCTCGGCACGGGGATGACGTCGGGCTCGCTGCTGGACCTGCCGGGCATCGAGAACGTGCGCATCGTCGAGATCTCGCACGCCGTCGCGCGTTGCGCGCGCGAGTTCGGACAGTGGAACGGGCACGTGCTCGACGATCCGCGCACGGACCTGCGCTTCGGAGACGGGCGCAATGCGCTCGCGACGAGCGACGAGCGGTTCGACCTGATCACGAGCGATCCGGTGCATCCGTGGACGCGCGGGTCGAGCGACCTGTACACGCTCGAGCACTTCACGACCATGCGCGCGCACCTGGAGACGAACGGCGTCGCATCGCAGTGGTTGCCGCTGTACGAGCTGTCGACCGAGGACGTGAAGACGATCGTCGCGACGTGGTGCGCTGCGTTCCCGCGCGTGTCGGCCTGGTTGACAGCGTATGACCTGGTGTTGATCGGCTCGAACGGACCCCTCGCGCACGAGTCCGACTTGATTGGGCAGCCTTTGCCTCCGCGCGTGATCGAGCACGACGACGCGTTGGGCGTCCACTCCGCGATCGATTTGGCCGCATTGCAGGTCGTCGACGACACCGCGTTGCGCGCGCTCGTGATCGGTGTCGAACCGATGCACGACGACCGTCCCGTGATCGAGTTTCGCGCGCCTCTGTCGTCCCTGTCGGGGTACAGCACGGACATCCTTCGCTGGGCGATTCGACCCGAGTTCGTCGCTTCGATCCCCGCTCCGGCGCGACCCGCAGCCGTCAGGTTCCGCTCGAAGGTTTCCTCGTTCCTCGAGCGCCTGCCGAACGGATTCACTGCCGCAGCCGACCAGCTCGGCGATCAGTTGCGGATGGGTGCGCTCTCGACGGCGAAGAACGACCGAGACGATCTCGCGATGCGGACGCGGGAAGAGGATGCCCTCGCGAAGCAGCTGATCGAAGCCGAGCGCGATCCGATCGACCGCGTGCGCTTCGATACCTTGAGCGCGCAGCACCACGAGGCCGTCGCCAGGACAGATGCCCTCGCCTCGACGACGTTCACTCCCGAGGAGGTCGCGAAGTCTCCAAGCCTGGATCTGCTGGCCGACGAGGGGGCTTGGGAGCGTTCGGACTTCAAGAGTTGGCAGATCCGCAACGGCGTGTTGTCAGCCGTCGGCCCCGAGCCGGGATCGGATCGCTTGGCGGTCATGGACATCGGTGATCCGGACGCCTGGCACGATGTCGTGTTGGACATGGAAGCGACTCTGGAACAGGGCCGCGCGAGGTTGTACTTGCGACTCTCGCCGCGAGCCGCAATCTGGATCCGCAAGGCGGGCACGAACCCCGAGGCAAAGCTGGAAGACGTCGGTCCGATGCCGGTGGAATTCCGTTTCACGGCTCGTCGGGAAGACCTGGACACGGACTACTTCGCCACTGCCATACCCGTCCTGCTCGATCCGAGACGTTCCTACCTCGTCGCAGGAAGCGTGATCGGAAGCTCCGCTCGGATGCAGGTAGCGGAGGAAGAGCCGATCACGGATCCGAACCCTGGTGGTGTCCGTGCACGCGTGGGTCGGATCGGAATCGGGTTGCCTGCCGGCTCAGCGATCCGGATCACGCGCATGCGCATCAAGGTCTTGCGCTGATCCACCAGCACGAGCGGAAGTGACGGGTGGGATCGGGCGCACGGTGCCAGGCACCCGTTGCCGGAATACCGGCAACGGGAGCCAGGCACCATGCGCGTGTGTATGCTTCTGCGCTTTCCACGCAGCATGAAGATCGCGATCACGGGCGCCACGGGGTTCATCGGCCGGTACCTCGTCCACGGCATGGACAAGGCCGGCCACGAAGTGCGCGTGCTCGTCCGGCCGGGACGCGAGGGCGCCGTCGAGCATCCCAAGGGCCGCCCGGCCGAGATCCACGTCGGCGACCTCACCGACGCGGCCTCGTTGAACGGCTTTCTCGAGGGCGTCGACATCCTTCTGCACGTCGCGAGCGCGCACGACCATTTCACCGAGGCGCAGATGCGCGCGGTCAACATCGGCGGCACCGAGGCCATCCTCGCGGAGGCGAAGCGCGCGGCGCATCCCGGCTTCCGCATCTGGGTCATCAGCTCGGCCGTCATCGGCGCGCCCGTGTACTCCTACTACCGCGACAGCAAGCGCGTGCAGGAGAAGCTCATCCGCGGCTCGGGCATCGCGTGGGCTTCGTTCCGACCGACGCTCGTGTACGGCGTCGGCGACGATCGACTGACCGCGCCGTTCTTGCGCCGGTGCGGGCGCAAGTCGGGCACGATCTGGGTCCCCCACGACGGCATGTCGAAGATCAACCCGGTGCACGTCGAGGACGTCGTCGACGCGGTTCTGCGCTTCTTCGACTTCGATCGCGCGGTCGACTGCGTGTACGAGCTCGCCGGCCCGGCGGGCATCCCCTACAACGAGTTCCTCGACCTCACGATCGCGGCGGCGGGGGGCGGCGTGAAGCGGCGCAACATCAAGAAGAAGTGGGCCGACCGCTTCATCTTCTTGAAGGGCTTGTTCACCGACGTGACCGACGATCGGCGCGCGTCGGCGTACTTCAACCTGCACCACGAGCACGACATCAGCAACGCGGTGTACGAGCTCGGCTGGAAGCCGCGCTCGTACGCGCAGGGCATCCGCGAAGTGGCCGCGACCGATTGGTGGAAGCAGGAGAAGCCGGCGGAGGCGCGCTCGTGATCCGCACGCTCGCATTCGTGCTGGTCGGCGCGGGTGCGGTGATCGCGGTCACGACGTTGCGCACGGCCAACGCGTCCGCCGACGTGAAGAAGCTCGAGCCGGGCAAGCCGCTCGAAGTGACGCTCGATCTCTCGAGCAGCGCGGAAGCCGAGTTCCGCGTCGAGGTCCCGCCCGATGCGGTGCTCCTGCGCTGGAAGCTCGTCACGCACCGCGCCGAGCTCGAATTGTTCGCGCGCGCGGGTCAACGCGTGGGCGACGGCGTCAAGGAATTCGACTTCGACGTCAACACGGACGGCGGCAAGGCGTCGGTCCTGTACGACCGCTTCAGCGAGCCGGCGGTCGGCAAGGGCAAGTTCTTCGCGCGCGTCGAGTGGCCGTACACGGATCGCCCGCGGACCGTCGGGGAGCAGTTGCAGAAGCTCTCGTTCTCGATCGAAGCCGACATCGTGCGCGCGCGCGTCGACGGGAAGCTCGAGGCGAACAAGCTCGCGCGCGGCACGATCGACGCGGAGACGGGCGGGTTCCGCACGTTCACCATCGACGTGCCGGCGGGGACGCCGGCCTTGCGCCTCGACATCGCCGAGGCAGCCGGCGACCTCGACTTGTTCGCGCGGCGCGGCGGACCGTTCCTCGTGCTCGACGATTCGGTGCGCTTCGCGCAGCATGCCTACGGTCGCGAGTCGCTCGTGATCACGGGCGACAACGGCGCGCCGTTGGAATCCGGCACGTGGTTCGTAGACGTCGTCGACGCGTTCGACGAGGATCGGCCCATCGACTTCGCGGTGCTGGCGGGATTCGATCCGGCGCCGCCGGCCGCGGTGCTCGCGATACCGGCGTTGCGTCCTTCGATCGGGAGCGAGCCGCTCGGCCGCGCGCTGGCCGCGGTCGTCGAGATCACGACCGACGACTCGAGCGGGAGCGGGACGCTGCTCACGAGCGACGGTTGGATCCTCACGAACGCACACGTGGTCGAGGATCTGGGCGGCGATCCGGTGCAGGAGGTCGTGGTCGGCTTGACGCTCGATCCGGCGCTGCCGCCGGTGGAATTGTTCCGCGCCGTCGTGCGCGAGGTCGACAAGCAACGCGACATGGCGCTCGTGAAGATCACGAGCGGCTTCTATCAGCAGCCGATTCCGAAGGAGGTCGTGCTCCCGACGGTGGCGATGGACGCGACCGAGCATCCGGCGATCGGCGACGTGTTGTTCCTCGTCGGCTATCCATCGACGGGCGGGCGCGGCAGCCGCGTGACGATCAGCGCGACGCGCGGCATCGTGTCGGGGTACGACACGGCGGCGTTCGGGACGGTGTTGAAGACGGACGCCGAGATCACGAACGGCAATTCGGGCGGGGCGGCGTTGGATGCGCAGGGTCGGTTGGTCGGCATTCCGACCTCGACGGTGGAAAACGGCTCGGGGCAGATCGGCTACGTGCATCCGATCAGCGCGATGCCCGCGAAGTGGCACGACGAAGTGTTCAAGTGAGGTGGTGCCTGGCTCCGGTTGCGTGGATTCGCGCAACCGGTGCCTGGCTCCGCCGAACCATTCCACGCATGACAGCGCCCAGTGCCAGACGTCTGGCAAGAGCAGGTTGGATCCCAGACTGTCTGCGTGGATTGGATCTTCGGTGCCAGGCACCTGCTGCGCGAATACGCGCAGCAGGAGCCAGGCACCTCAGATCTTGCGGCCGTGCCAGTAGGGATCGCGCAACGCTCTCTTCTGGATCTTCCCCGACCCCGTGCGCGGCAACTCGGACAAGAAGTCGATCGCCCGCGGACACTTGAACCCCGCCAACCGCGAGCGGCAGAACGCGATCAACTCCTCCGCACTCGCGCTCTTCCCCGTCCGCAGCACCACCGCCGCACGCACGCTCTCGCCGAACACCTCGTCGGGCACGCCGAACACCGCCGCTTCGAGCACGCACGGATGCGCATACAACGCGTGCTCCACCTCATTCGAGTACACGTTCTCACCACCGGTCAGGATCATGTCCTTCGCGCGGTCGACGATCGTCACGTACCCCTCGCGGTCGATGACCGCCAGATCGCCGGTCTTCAGCCACCCGTCCTCGAACGCCGCTTTCGTCTCGGCCGGCTTGTTCCAGTACCCCGGCATCACCGTCTCGCCGCGCACGCGGATCTCGCCGACCGTGCATTCGTCGCCGGGCACGTCCGCTCCGTCGCCGCCGACCACGCGCAACTTGACCGTCGCGAACGCGCGACCGGTCTTGCACTTGTAGGCGAGCTGCTCGTCGGCCTGCAGCGCCCGCAAGTGCTCCTTCAACAAGCTCATCGTCAAGAACGGGCTCGTCTCCGTCATGCCGTACGTCTGCACGTAGTCGCACCGGAACGTGTCCACGATCGCGCGCACGACGTCCGGAGCGATGGGCGCTCCGCCCGAAAGGATCGCTCGCAGAGCCGACCAGTCGCGCTCACCGGCTGCAGGATACTTAACCATTAGGTTTAGCATCGTCGGAACCAGGTTCGTGATCGTCACCCGCTCCCGCTCGAGCAGATCGAGCGCCTTTTTGGCCTCGAAACGCGCCAACATCACGTGCCGGCCGCCCACCATCGTGATCGCGAACGTGGCCCACGCGTCGGCGAGGTGGAACATCGGAGCGACGTGCGCCCACGTGTCGCGCTCCGTCAACCCGAGCTCCTCGATCGTCCCCTGCGCGTGCACGAGCACGTTCCTGTGCGTGAGCATCACGCCTTTGGGCACGCCCGTCGTGCCGCTCGTGTAGTAGAGGTGCGCGACATCATCGCCGCCGCGTGACGAGGGTCTGAAATCCTGGGCGTGATCGAGCCGCGAGGCGATCTCGATTTCGAAGGCTTGCTCGGACGGCCGACCAGGCAGCCCGGACTTCGCATCTGCGTTCACTCCGATACGTGCGGGTTCGACTCGCTCCATGCTCGGGCGCGCAGCCTCGATCCACAGCACGCCGTCGAGATCCGTCTCGGACAGGACCCCCGCGACGACCGCATCGAACTCACGCTGCGCAATCAACCAGCGCGCACCGCTGTCGCGCACGATCTCCACCAGCTCGCGCGCCGAAAGACGCACATTGAGCGGCACGAGGATCAGTCCGGCACCGGCCGCAGCGAAGTACGCTTCGAGGAACGCGTGACCGTTCCAAGCCAGGATCGCGACCCGATCCCCTTCGACCAATCCGCGATCACGAAAGAACGTGGCCAGTGCCGCCGCGCGCGCGCGCACCTCCGCATACGAGAACGCGCGCCCGTCGTCGACGACGGACGCGCGCTCCGGCTGCGATCGAGCCGCGTGCTCGAGCGTGCCCCACACATTCACCGGCACACGCTCGCGCACGGACGCAGCGTTCAGCTCAGACCTTCCCGGACCACGCCGGCTGCTTCTTCAGGTGCTCGCGTGCCGCCTTCTCGGCCTTCTCGCGCGGCATCTTCTGCATCGCCATGAAGTATCCGGTCGTCGTGCCCTCGAGCACGGTCTCGAACGGCTTGAGCTGGCCCTTCGAGTCGACGCAGTACTCGCAGAACATCGCGCCCGGCTTGGCGTCCTTCATCGGCATCGCGCACGACTGGCAGCTCTCCATCTTGATCGTCGTGTAGAAGATCAAGCAGTAGCCGTCCGGGTCGCGCACCGGGAAGTCGCGGATGCCGTAGAACTGGTTCTGCGGCTGGCAGTCCGTCTTCAGCCCCTTCTTCGTGACGGTCGCGTGGAACTTGTCGATGTCCGGCACGCTCAAGTACACGCACGTGCCCGCGCCGAGCTTGGACTTCTCGGCCTCTTCGGCCAGCGTGCCCATGAGCTTCGCGCGCGGCGGGTCGCCGCCGCACATCTTGGTGACGTCCGCGGCCTTCATCTGCGGTCCGATCATGATCGACTGCGTGCCGAGCATGAGGTTCGCCCACATCGGGTTCTTGTCGTCGGGCCAGCTCGCTTCGAGATCGAAGCCGAGCGTCTTGGTGTAGAAGTCGATGGTCTTCTTCATGTCCTTCACCGTGAAGGCGACGGACATCGGATCGTGCGGTCGATTACCCATGGCAATGTCTCTCGTGGAAGTTCGGATCGGCGCCGGGCGAAAATCATAACGTCGCGTCGCGCACGTGTGGAACAGGGGGGCGCAAGTCGACCCTTGACGGCGCTGCACTCCCGGGTGCACTCGGATGGGCCATCCAATGTGATCGCCCGAGTCTCACGTCGAATCAGCTTCGGCGGGCGTCAATGCCACACGTAACGGTGCTTGTCGTTGAGCTCGATCTGCCCGATCACGCTCAGCGTCTTGCCCGACACGAGGACGACCCCTTGACCTGGGCATCCATCGGCTTCGCGGTTGAATCGCGTGACGGCCACGTCCTCGGCGCCATCACCGTCGAAGTCACCCACGCATCGGATCGCAGAGCCGATCATCACACTCATCCACGACTCAGTCAGGATCGTGCTGAACCGCACAGGGTCTTCGCGCTTGGCGTAGGACAAACATGTGTCGAACGGTCCCATGCCGGTGGCAAAGCAATCGCCGTTTCTCGTCTGACACAACGCCGTTCCGAACCCGTCCCCGCATCCAGGATCGCCGACACGCCGAGGCTCACTCTCGGTCGCAAGTGGCCAGCACATCAGAAAGGACGACTTCGGCTCCGCGAACCAGCCGGGAATGCCCAACACGAGCTGATCGGATCCCGACGCGAGATGAACGCACGTCAGCGAACGGCCGAAGTAATGATCACGGGTCAGTTGCTTTGCATACGTGAGGAGCCGAATGGGGAGCAGGTCCTTCCCCGAATACAGCACGACGCGATCGCGCAGATCGATGGCCAGGTCCTGGACTCCGTCACGATCGCAGTCCGGAACCCACGTGCAGACGACGGAAGAATGGCGAAATCCGGTGTACTGGGACGACCCCTTGATGATCCCTTGCCGGTGCTGAGTCTTCAGCGAGTAGATCGCAAACCACTCCCGCCCGGGATGCTCGTCGGAGGGTGCGTCCCGCACAGTCAGCTGCACAGCTAGAAATTGCTCGCCATCCTGCACCGTGCTCGCGGCGAGACGTGAGCCGAACATCGACTCACCGGCTTCAGCGTGAATGATGCCGTTCACCCTCATGCTCTTGTCCAGGAGATAGACTGCTCCTTCACCCTGTGTCTTCTCGCCGTGACACCAGAGATCGCTGGCCAAGAGGCATGCCCTCGACACGGCCGGATCGACTGGGATCACATCACCGACGAGGACAGGCGTGGATTCAGGCAGGCGGAGCTTCTCGATGACCGTGTGCGTCTTCGAAGACCACACCATCAAGCTTCCGTTCTCTTTGGTTTCCTGACCCGTGCTCATCACGAGCTCCACGCGACCATCGCCGTCGCGATCGTCGATGAACGTGCAGACCGGACCGTAACCGGAAGTGGGGAAGGCCAGCAGGACGGAAGCAAGCACGCACGGCGATGAACCGCGAATCCGCGCCTGGGTTCCGCGACGCAGAACCAAGGAACCTGGCTGTCCGACATAGTCGGATCGATCGCCGAGAACGAGCTTCCCTGTGGATTGACGCGCCGGAGCCCGGACTGTGGCTACTCCTCGTCCGCGCGCAACTTCGCGAGCACCGAGTAGTCCTCGAGCGTGCTCGTGTCCCCCGCCGACTCCACTCCCGCGGCCACGTCGCGCAGCAGGCGGCGCATGATTTTGCCGCTGCGCGTCTTCGGCAGCGAGTCCGTGAACCGTATCTCCGCCGGACGCGCGAGCTTGCCGATCTCCCGCGCGACGTGCTCCGACAGCTCCTGCTTGAGCGCATCGTCGGGCTTCACGCCGCCGATGCACGTCACGAACGCGACGATCGCCTGCCCCGTCATCGCATCCGGACGACCGACGACCGCGGCCTCGGCGACCTTGTCGTGGCTGACGAGCGAGCTCTCGACCTCCATCGTCGACAAGCGATGCCCGGACACGTTGATCACGTCGTCGACGCGCCCGAGGATCCAGAAGTTGCCCTTCTCGTCCCGCCGCGCGCCGTCGCCGGCGAAGTAATAGCCGCTCTTCTCGCCGAACTTGCTCCAGTACGTGTCGATGAAGCGCTGCGGATCGCCCCAGATGCCGCGCAACATCGACGGCCACGGCTTGCGCAGCACCAGGTAGCCGCCTTGATTGGGCGGCAATTCCTCGCCCTTGTCGTTCACCACGGCGGCATCGACGCCGAAGAACGGACGCGTCGCCGAGCCCGGCTGCGTCACGCTCACACCCGGCAGCGGCGTGATCATGATCGAGCCCGTTTCCGTCTGCCACCACGTGTCGACGATCGGACAACGCTCGCGACCGATCGCGCGGTGGTACCACATCCACGCTTCCGGATTGATCGGCTCGCCGACCGTTCCGAGCAGGCGCAGCGAATTCAATTTGTACTTCGCGGGGAACTCGTCGCCCCAGCGCATGAACGTGCGGATCGCGGTCGGCGCGGTGTAGAGGATCGTCACCTTGTGTCGATCGACGATCTCCCAGAAGCGCCCTTGGTGCGGCGTGTTCGGCGCGCCTTCGTACATCACGATCGTCGCGCCGTTCGCGAGCGGACCGTACACGATGTAGCTGTGCCCGGTGACCCAGCCGATGTCGGCCGTGCACCAGTACACGTCGTCGTCGCGCATGTCGAACACGCACTGCGCGGTGTAGTACGCGCCGACGAGGAAGCCGCCGGTCGTGTGGACGATCCCCTTCGGCCGCCCGGTCGAGCCCGACGTGTAGAGGATGAACAGCACGTCCTCGCTGTCCATCGACTCCGGCTCGCACTCCGACGAAGCCTGGCCCGCGATCTCGTGGTACCACTGGTCGCGGCCGCGCGTCCATTCGACCTGGTTCTTCGCGCGCTGCGCGACGATCACCGTGTGCACCTGCTCGAGGCCCGCGATCGCTTCGTCGACGGAGGGCTTGAGCGCGAGCACGCTGCCGCGCCGGAAGCTGCCGTCGGCGGTGATCACGGCGGTGCACTTGCCGTCGACGATGCGATCGCGCAGCGATTGCGCGCTGAACCCGCCGAACACGACCGAGTGCGGCACGCCGATCCGCGCGCACGCGAGCATCGCGACGACCGCTTCGGGGATCATCGGCATGTAGATCGCGACGCGATCGCCGCGCCGGATGCCGCGCCCGCGCAGAGCGTTCGCGAGGCGACAGACCTCCATGTGCAGCTCGGCGTAGGTGAGCGTGCGCTGGTCGCCGGGTTCGCCTTCCCACACGATCGCGCGCTTGTCCGACGTCGCGGTCGTGAGGTGACGGTCGAGGCAGACTGCGCTGGCGTTGATGCGCCCTTCGACGAACCAGCGCGCGAACGGCGCGCGGCTCCAGTCGAGCACCTGCGTGAACGGTTGCATCCACGGCAGCTCGCCCGCGATGCGGCCCCAGAACGCCTCGGGGTTCTCGATCGATTCCTTGTACATGCGCTGGTACTGCGCTTCGGAACCGATGCGCGCCCGCGCCTGGAACTCGCGCGGCGGCGGGAAGAAGCGGTTCTCGTGCAGGACGTTCTCGATCTGCTGGCTCATGCGCGCCAAGCGTACGAAGGCCGACTGCGATGTCTACTGCGACGTCCCGGCGACATCCGCCCGTACCGTGCCAGAGCCAATAACGGCGGCAAGCGCGATCGCGTATCGCGCTTGTCGCTGGTATTGGCTCTGGCACGGTACAGGCGCGTGTCAGGCCACCATCGCGACGCTGCGGATGCTGGCGACGAGCTCCTCCGGCTCGACGGGCTTCGACAAGTGCATCTGGAAGCCGGCCAGCAGCGAGCGCGTGCGATCTTCCGAGCGCGCGAACGCCGTCAGCGCGATTGCCGGCGTCGCGCCGCCGCGTTCGGGACTGAGCGATCGCAAGCGGCTGATCAACCCGTAACCGTCGATGCCGGGCATTCCGATGTCGCACACCAGCACGTCGGGCCGATGGCGTTGCACGCGGTCGAGCGTGTCGTGCGCCGAGCCGCACACCAGCACCGTCGCGCCGCGCTGCTCGAGCATCTTGCGCAGGAGCTCGCGTGCGTCGGCCTCGTCGTCGGTGACCAGGACGGTGATCCCCGACAGCGCCGTCGTGTCGACGTTCGCATCCAGCTGGTCGAGCCATCTCTCCGACGAGGGATGATCGCGGCGCGACGACCAATCCGAGCTGACGTACGGAGTGATCGCGACCGAGACCGGCAGGAGCACCGTGAACGTCGCACCCTTGCCGTCGCCGGCGCTCGCGGCGCGCACCGATCCGCCGTGCAGTTCGACCAGGTGCTTGACGATCGCCAGGCCCAGCCCCAGACCCTGGTGCACGCGCGTCGTCTGTCCGTCCTGTTGCCGGAAGCGCTCGAACACGTGCGGCAGGAACTCGGGCTTGATGCCCATGCCCGTGTCGCTGACGGTGATCTCGACGCTGGATCCCGCGCGCTGGCAGGTCACCTGCACGATGCCGCCGCGCGGCGTGAACTTGGTCGCGTTGGTGAGCAGGTTGAAGAACACCTGCTGCAGTCGGGCCGGATCGCCGCGGATCTCGCCGGCGCGCGGGTCGCAGACGCACGTCAAGTGCAGATCCTTCGCCTCCGCCGCCAGTCGTACGGCGTCGACGGCGGCCGACACGAGCGAGCCGACGTTCACGGTCTGCACGTCGAGGCGGAACTTGCCCGACACGATGCGGCTCATGTCGAGCAGGTCCTCGATGATCTGCGCCTGCAGGCGGGCGTTGCGCTCGATGACTTCGATGCCCTGGCTCATTTCCTCGGGCGACAAGCCGGCGCGCAGGAGCCGCGCCCAACCGACGATCGCCGACATCGGTGTGCGCAGCTCGTGCGAGAGCAGCGCGAGGAACTCGTCCTTGCTGCGTGCGGCGTTCTCGGCCTCGACGAGCGCATTGCGCGCCTGCTGCTCGCTCTTCTTCAACGCCGCTTCGACGCGCTTGGCCGCCGTGACGTCGCGCACGATCTTCGACGCGCCGACGATCGCGCCCTTGCCGTCGCGGATCGGCGAGACGGTGAGCGAGATGTCGAGCAGGGTGCCGTCCTTCCGGCGCCGCACCGTCTCGTAGTGGCGGAGGCTCTCGCCGCGCCGGATGCGACCGAGGATGGTGGGCTCCTCGTCGATGTGGTCGGGAGGAATCAGCATCGTGATCGAGCGGCCGACGGCTTCGTGCGCGTCGTAGCCGAACATGCGCTCGGCCGAGCGGTTCCAGCTCGTGATGACGCCGTCGAGGTTCTTGCTGATGATCGCGTCCTCGGACGACTCGACGATCGCGGCGTACATGGCCACCGATTGCGCAGCTTTCTTGCGCTCGGTGACGTCGCGCGCGATCTTCGAGGCACCGACGATCTCGCCCGCGGTGTTGCGCAGCGGAGACACGGTGATCGAGATGTCGATGAGCGTGCCGTCCTTGCGCCGACGGATCGTTTCGTAGTGGTCGATCGTCTCGCCGCGCCGGATGCGCGCCAGGATCCCCGGCTCCTCCTCGAGGTGATCGGGCGGAATGAGCATCGTGATCGACTTGCCGATCGCTTCTTCGGCGTCGTAGCCGAACATACGTTGCGCCGAGCGGTTCCAGCTGGTGATGACGCCGTCGAGGTCCTTGCTGATGATCGCGTCGTCGGATGACGTGACGATCGCCGCCAGATGCGCGGTGGTCTTCTCGAGGCGCAGCGAGTCCGCGTGCCAGTGGACCAGACGGCGTCGGAGCTCGCGCGCGCTCGCGCACACCCAGACGATGATCACGCCGATCACGACGTAGACGGCCAGCGAGACGAGCGGGCTCAGCGGCTCCGTCTGCACCGTCGCGCCGGCGCGCAGCGAGGAGAAGAAGACGACCGAGCACGCCGCGCCCAGGCCCACCGTCAACAGCGCGGGCCCCAGCCCCGACCACGATGCGACGAAGGCCGCCGCGATCAGGAAGAGCGCGAAGGGCAGCTGGCTGCCCAACCAAGGATCCAGCGCCCAGCGGAGTCCAGCCGCAGCGGCGGCCGCGAGCACGGCGCCTGCGTATTCACGCGGCCCGGGTTTGCTCGTGTCGCGCGTGAGCGCTACCGGATCCGCCCGAATGGACTTCGACGAAGGGAGCTGCGGCCCGGGCACGCGCCGATTGTACCGGAGACATTGCAGCGCTGTGTGACCCAGGCCGCGATCTCGAGTCGATCTCGCTCCCGTGGCTCGTTCGACAGCGATCGCGCGAGCCAGTGACACTCGTGCGCGCGATCAACGCATGCCGCTTGCGAATGCACAATGCGCTTCAAGCACGCATGCTTCGCAATCCGGAACGGTTCTGCGGCACACCGTCTGTCCGTGCGTGCGCAGGAGCTGATGCGCGCGCAAGAGTCCCCGCGCATCCTTCGGAGAGTCGGAGGAAACGGCCGCGACGACCGAGCGATACATGGCCGCATAATTCTTCGATTCCGCGCCGAATCCCACGCGCACGAGAACGCGCAGACCGTTCGAGTCGAGCGCCAGCGTTTCGCCCGAGCCGCACGCGACGAGGATCTTGTCCGCGCCCGGATCGCCGATGCTCGGGAAGCGCTTCAACGCCTTTCGTGCCGCCGGCGTCGGAAGGTCGAGCACGCTCGTGAGATCGCCGCCGCCGAGATCGAGCGCGATCGACGCGATGTCCTTCAAGCGATCGACGCGCGCCTCGGGATGCATGCCGCCGAGCACGGTCACTGCGAGCAACGTTTCGCGGTCGGCTGCGTCGATCTTCTCCGCCGTGAGACCGACCGTCTTCTTCAGCTTCGCGAAGGCCTTGGCGCGCTTCTCGTCGTCGACGAGGTACGCCACGTTCTCCCACAGGATCCAATCGAGCGGCGTCTTCGGGATCGGCTTCGAAGGCTCGCCGTGCTGCTGCGCGAGCAGGTCGAGCACGGCGGGCAGACGCAGCGACTTCGCGGGCATCGTGTCAGCGTCTTTCGCCCACGTTCGAAGCCATGCGCACGAGTCGGCGCCTCGCGTGCCGGATCATGTCTTCTCGCACACGAGCAACATCTTCTCGGAGAGGAGCGGCGCAAGCCAGATGCGCTTGCGCAGCCGCAGCCCGGCGTCCGCGACCAGCTGGTCGATCTCCGCCAACGTCGAGCGCTCGCTCGGGGGCCGCCGGCGCAGGATCCACGCGCGCAGGCGCTTCGTGTGCGTCGTCCAGCAATACCGGTGGCGCACGTCGACGACGACGAAGCGCTTCGACACGCGCGCCATCTCGCGCAGGACGTCGACGCGCATCGCACGCGGGACGTGGAACAAGAACCGGATCGACATGACGAGGTCAAAGGTCGAATCTTGAAAGGGCAACCTTTCCGCCGAGCATTGGATCGCGCCGCGCAGTCGCCGGTCGCCTTGCGCCCGCTCGAGCGCTCGTTCCAACATCGGCATCGACAAGTCCGCGTCGACGAGCGTCAACCCCGAGCCGAGGATGTTCTCGGTGAAGCGTCCCTTGCCGCACGGCACGTCGAGCACGGTCGAGCCCTGCGGCAATTCGGGCCCGAGATCGCGCCAGATCGGGTTCCACTTGCGCACGGTCGAGCCGCGCGCGCGCCAGCCGCGGAAGCGCCGCTCGTCGTACTCCGCGACGACGCTCGGATCCTGGTAGTGCGCCTGCTTGGCGATCCAGCGCTCGCGCGAGGCCGGATCGAGCGGACGTGCGCCGAAGGGTTCCATGGCCGACACCACTCTAGTGCCCGCGGCCGCAGGAGCACCGCTTCGAGCTCGGCTCGACGCCGACGGATCGCTTAGCCGGTCTTGAAAGGGCAGCCTTTCATCGCGAGCTCGGGCGCGGAGCCGGCGTCCGGCGTGCAGTGCGCGGGGGCCCATCCCGATCCGGACGCTCAGGGAGGCGACGGTCCCGCATGCATTTGCCCCGCGATGCGTTCAACGTCTCCAAGCTGCGACCCATTGCCCGAGGCAAGCGACCGTGGATCAACCACCCTTCGCGCAGCAACCAGGTCTTCGCCTTCGGAAGCGGGATCGTCCATTCCGGTGGCGCGGAGCTTCCGATCGGAGGATCCCAACCTTCGAACCACGCAGCCGACGAGTAGGGATCGATTCCCCCCGGATGATGTATCCCGTGGCGGCTCGGGTTTCCGAGGACGTACGCGAGACCGCGGTGACACTCGAGGGGCGTCGAGAGCGCGCGACAGTGGTATCGGTGCGCGAACACGCTCCCTTTGCGCTTCCAGAGACGGTTCAGCCTGCGGGCGATGCGCGTCATCAACGCGTTCATCCCCAGCGTGAGCGCACTCTTGCCATCGGCCTCGCACAAGAGATGGACATGGTTGCTGAGCGCCGAGTAGTGGACGACGCTGAAGCCGAAGCGACACAACCCCGTCGTGAGCGCGCCGAGCAGCACGCGGTGCGCGGCTTTGGTTCGCAGGCTCGGTAGTCCGCGCCGCAGGCGCAGGGTGACATGCAACGGATGGCCTCCGGCCTTCACGTCTCGTGATCGATGTGGAACCCCTCCCAGATGCTCAGCTCGTTTTCGTCCAGTTCCTTTGCGCGCTCCGCCCCACTGCGGGAAATCGAGCACCTGCTGCTTCGGCTTGCGCTTGCGTGCCATCCGTGGACACGACGAGCGGGACCGCCGGCGGTTGCAGTCGAGTTCGGAAAAACCCGTCGAGCGCTCGGCGAGATCGGCACGCGTCGCCGCACTCTGGGTGACATGGTCCGCCTGAGAGAGTCATCTCCGATGAGTCGACATCCGAAAGGCCGGCGGCGGCGGAACGAAAGGCTGCCCTTTCAAGTCAGGGGCGACCGGAGTTCCGAGACTGAACAGTGCGTCTGACGGTGGCCCCCACCAGCCATGCGTACCACGATCATCGGCGCGGGGCAGACGTCCAGTGCTCCGGGATGTCCCCGGTGGGAGCATCCAATACCAACACGGATCGACTCGACGACGTGAAGGCGACGCGGGCACTCCATTCGGATCGAGGTGAGCTGGCGTCGCGCATGCGCAGTCCGATCCAGACGCCATTCGTCCAAGTGCGGTCGATCAACACTCGGTCATCCGGGAGGTGCGCGACGAACGGATCGTGGATGACGTTCCCTTCGATGCCTTCGATCACCGAACGTCGGTAGAACTCGGGTAGCTCCGGCGTTCCAGCACACTTGCTCTGCTCGTTGGATGACCATTGCAGGACGCCTGGAAGGTCGTCGTCTGTCGAGTCTCGCGGGGTCAGCCACCTTTCCAGTGCTTCTTGGAGATCGAACACGGCGACGAGATAACGACACCTTGCGCGACGGATTGGAACGAACAGGTACTCGTTCGGCCATACATCCGACATGTGAGTCGCGTCGAAATCGAGACCTTCCGTGCTCTCGACTAGGTTTCCCTCGAACTCCGTCGATCCGCCCCACAGGTTCGCACGAAAGTAGGTTGACGGGCCGAGGCTGATCGTGAGCAAGGTCCCCGCCCTCATCCCGGTGTAGGTGCCCGGCGCCCAATCGAGCTTTGTTTCGCTGCCGCTTGATCCAGCGGCGACGGCTGGTGTTGCGTCATTCGTCGGGTTCGAATCGATGATCGCGATCGTTCCTGCATCCGAATTGAGCGTGGCCCTGTTTGGCACCAGCCTTAGCTCGATAGGGTGCTCATCTCGCGCGTTCAGTTCTGTGGCGGATTCGTCGGTACCGGAACTCAACAAGACGAACGCGAAAACTGTCGCTGCGCAAACAAGAGCCAAGATTGGAGCGATTCCCTTCACTCTGCGCCGATCCATCCTCAAGCTCGCTTCGCGAACAGCGTGAAGTACCGCGCAACCCTCCCGACGAAACGAACTGGATTCCTCATTTCGCGCACCAGCCGCTTCGGCCGCCGATAGAAGCGCCGATACCCCTCGCGGATCTTCTCCTCGATCTGCGCCGCGGTCATGTGCTCGTTGCCTTCGAGCGCCTGGAATCCCGTCATCTGCGCGTAGTCGAACTCGCGGCTGCCGTGCAGGATCTTGTAGAGCGGCGTCCCGGGATACGCGGTCACCGCGCAGAACTGCACCTGGTCCGGATCGAAGCGCTCGACGAGCTCGAACGTCTCCTCGACCATCGCCGGCGTCTCCTCGGGGAAGCCGATCATGCAGAACGCGCGCGTCTCGATGCCGTTGTCGCGGCAGGCTTTGAACACCTCGACGCCCTGGTCGAAGTCTTTCAACTTGTTGCCGCAGTGCTTCTTCTGGATCTCGAGGTTGCCCGACTCGACGCCGAGCGAAATGTGCGTGCAACCGGCTTTCGCCATCGCCTCGATCAGCGGACGATCGAGCGTCTTCACCGCGGTCTCGCACTGCCACGCGAGATCGAGCTTCTCGCGCACGATCCCTTCGCAGATGGCGTGGATGCGATCCTTGCGCGTCGTGAAGATCGGATCGCGGAACACGACGTGCCGCAGACCGTGGTTGCGATGCAGGTCGACGAGCTCCGCGACGACGTGCTCCGGCGAGCGGAAGCGGAAGCGCAGCCCCTGCGCGAGCGTGTACCCGCAGAACGAGCAGTTGAGCGGACACCCGCGCGAGCTCTTCACCGTCGTGATCGGGCCGTCGATGCCGGGGAAGTGATACGCCTTGTTGTCGAGCAGGTGCCGCGCCGGCAGCGGCATCGCATCGAGGTCGTCGATCTTGTCGCGCTCGGCCTCGTGCACGACGTCACCCGGTCCGCGCCGCCACGTCGTGCCGGCGACGCCTTCGAGGCTCTGCTTCGCGGCGACCCGCTCGGCGATCTCGCGCACCGTGTACTCGGGCTCGCCGCGCACGACGATGTCGACGTTGTCGTCCTTGAAGATCTCGCCCGGCGTGTACGTGACCTGGCTGCCGAGGATCGCGACGGTCGCGCCGGTCTTCTCCCGCACGGATCGGCACAGCGAAAGATCCTGGTCGAGCGACGTGCTGCTCGAGTCGACGCACACGAGGTCCGGCTTCTCCGCCGCGATCGCCGCGACCGATCCCGCGACGTCGAGCGCGCGCGCGTCCGCGTCGTGGATCACGACCGTGTGACCGGCCGCTTCGAGCACGGACGCGACGTGCGCGAGCTCGGTCGGCGGATACAGCAGGTCGGGGTTGACCGCCATGCCGAAGCCCCCCATCAAACCGCGCGAAACGCGGAATTCGGGCGGGCTGGGCGGGTTGACGAGGACGATCTTCACGGTGGCGGCGGCGGCTCTCTTCATCGGCCGAGAACCGCGATTCGCGAGAGGAAGTGTATCCCGCGCGCGCACCCATCAGCGTCCGGCATACCACCTATGCGTCGGATCGGCGTTCTTCTCCGGGTCCAGCGCCTTCGATCCACCGTTGGCGCTCGGCCTCGAGCCCCGTGAGCTCGGCGTTCAACCGCTGCCGCCGCACGTGCAGATCGCCCTCGATCCGGCGGACTTCGGAGAGCGTCGCATCCACCTGTTCGCGCGCGGCCAGGATGCGCGACTGCACGAACCAGTCGACGACGAGCCCGTCGAGGACGTAGTCGGCGAAGGTCGCGAACGATCCGATCTCGATCTCGATCTCGGTCGTCTGCAGGCGCGCCAGGTCACCGAGCTCGGAGCCGAGCGTCCGCAGCCGCGATTGGGCGACGGCCAACGCCGTGCGCGCCGACTCGATGCGCTCGTACTTCACGGACGTCGTGATCAAGTCGCCGCCCCACATGTCGAGCGCGCCCCAGTTGCGCGCGGACTGCAATCGATCCTGCACGATGCGCAGGGCCGCGTCCGCATCTCGCGCGGCATCGTAGGCTTCGCCGACTTCGCGTTCGGCTCCGTACAGCGCGGCCGTCCTCTCCGCGATCCAGGTCAAGCGCTTTCCCGCGGCATCGTTCGCTCGTTTCAGCTCGGCCTCGACGCGAACCAGGAGCCGCTCGTAGTCGTCGGGAGCGCTGGCCAGCTCCTGTGTGGACTGTTTCGCGGCTCGAATTTGGCGCTCCGTTTCCTTCAACAGAGCGACGGCTTCGTCGTGCTTGGCGCGCGCCTGGAGCAGTTCCCTCGACTCCTCGGCGAGAGCTTCGGGCTTGTCGCCGCACAGCGAATGCCAGATGGATTGGATGCTGAGCTCTCTCAGCCGATCGACATCGCGCTGCTCGCCCGCGACGGAGTCGGCGAAGTCACGCACGCGCTGGGTCAACCGCTCGGTCTCGGCGCTCAGCTCGCGGACGCGCCGTTTCGCGCGCTCAAGCTGCCGTACGCGCTCGCGTGCCGCTTGCAACTGTTCGTTCATGCGCGCGCTGCTACCCGCGGGAGCGGCTTCGCATTCTACGCGCGCCCGCGTCGAGCCATCGTGGCCCAGCCGTCACGAAGGTCCGTGCTGAGACGGCGAGATGCGCGGGAACGCGAAGAACCGCGCGCAAGACCACCGGTTTGGATGACGATGCCCCTCCGAACCCTCGGCAGCTTGCTCGTCGCGCTCGCGCAACCCGCGCCTCAATTCCCCGCCGCCTACGTGCCGGGCTCGAATCCCTCCTTCGCCGAGTGTGTCGCGTCCGCCGGCGACCTCGACGGTGACGGCAAGAGCGACTGGCTCGTGGCCGACACGACACCGGGATGGGTGTGGGCGATCTCCGGCGCGACGTCGAAGCCGCTCTACCGCGTCGAAGGCAAGAGCCCGCACGGCGACGGCATCGCGAACATCGCCTCGCTCGGTGACGTGAACGGGGATCACAGGCCGGACGTCCTCGTCTCGACCGGAAGGCACTCGAGCATGCCGGTGCGCGTGTACAGCGGCATCGACGGCAAGCTCGTGTACGAAGTCGACGCCGAGTGGGCTGCGCTCGTCGGCGACGTGAACGGCGACGGAATCGCGGACTTCGTCACGTCGAGAGTGATGCAGTCCGGCGGCGGCCTCGAAGGCGAGAAGATCCGGCTCGACCTCTGCTCCGGTTCGACCGGTGTGACGATCCGCGGAATGGAGCGAGTCGAGAAAGTCGGGTGGGCCCAACAGATGCGTCCGTTCGGCGTCGGCGATGTCAACGCGGACGGCACGCCAGATTGGGCAATGCTCTTCATGGACAGGGCCGCGGTGTTCTCCGGAAAGAGCATGGCGGAGCTGCTGTCGTTCGGACTGCGCGACAGGATTGCACCCAGCGCGATCTGCGATGCAGGCGACATGGACGGGGACGGTCGAGCGGACCTGATCGTGGGATACTCGCGCGAAAGCGACGACGGCACAGGTGGTGGGGTCGTACTGTGCTCCGGCTCGGACGCACACGCCCTTTCCAGCACAGTGGGATCCGAAGCTTGGAATTCACGTGACTTGAAGTCGC
>JADMIO010814490.1_pt1 | contig 68215 bp, 68 predicted proteins | sample 8958161 | NCBI WGS metagenome assembly JADMIO01 (sample SAMN16585339, study PRJNA669376) | soil metagenome | isolation source: Crop rotation soil | place: USA: Cullars Rotation, Alabama | collected 2011 | reverse complement strand
CGCGACAACTTGTCCACGTGGAATTCTAAGCTTAGGATCCCAATGTGCTGGAAAGGAGGTCCGGAACGTTATCGAAGCCGTCGGTCGGGCTCTTGTAGAACACCCACAGGATGTGCGCCCACCAGAAGCCGCGCTTGATGCTGTACGGATCCCAGTCCGTGTCGACGTTCTTGTGATGCGTGCGGTGGCCGGCGGACCACCAGAGGATCGAGTGCTGCGCGGCGAGCGCGCCGAAGAAGGCGAAGAACGCCTGCGCGACCGGCGAGCAGGTGTAGCTGGTGTGCGAAAAGGCGCGGTGATAGCCGGCGGTGATGGAGATCCCGGCGAAGACGTAGAGCGTCAGGAAGAGTGCCGGCATCCACCAGTGGAACCCGACGTGCGCGGTGTAGAGCGCAGTGCCGGCGACGCCGATGACCGGCGTCAGTGTGAAGAAAACGATGTTCACCCAATCCTTTTTGCGTGTCCCTGCTGCGTTCACTGGTCCTCCTGGGAAAAGAGCGCAAGCATACTCCCGCTTGCATCTACGAAAGAGTTCGTACACAATGCTTCGTATGAAACGCCCGCTGATTCTGCTCGCTCTCGTCTTCTTCGCATCCCTCACCCTCGCCGCTGACGACCGCGGCGGCGTCTGGAGCGCACGCCTCGAAGGGGACGCGCTCTACGTCAATCTCGTGCGGCCGCAGCGCAATGGTCTCGGTCAAAACAATATCGGTACCAACATCCGCTTTTCGGCTCTTCAGGGGCTGACGAAGAGCGACATCGGCGCGGACGCGTCGAATGTGACGTTCACCTTCACCGCGCCCGCCGGCACGATCGCTTTCGAAGGCCGCTTCTCGAAAGGCCTCGGTGCGGGCAACTACCGCTTTACGCCGAACGACGCGTTCCTGCGCGAGATGGAGTCGCTCGGCTTCAGCGGCGGCTTCAGCGACGAGAAGCTGCTGATCTACGCGCTGCACGATTTTCGGCCGCAGACGATCCGCGACCTCCGCGCGCTCGGCTACACGATCGAGAAGCGGCAGATCGACGAGATAGCGATCTTCCGCGTCGACGCGAACTTCGTGAAGGAGATCACCGCGCTCGGCTATGCCACGCCGACGTTCCGCGAGCTCGTCGACATGCGCGTCGGCCGCGTCGACGCCGCGTTCGTGAAGGCGATGCGCGATGCCGGCTTCACGGACGTCTCCGCGCACCAGATGGCGGAGCTCGGAATCCTCGGCGTCACTCCGGCGTATGTTCGTGAGCTGAAAGGCGCGGGTCTCACGTCGCTCACGCCGAAGCAGGCCACGGACCTGAAGATCGGCCACATCACCGCCGCGCTCATCGCCGAATACCGCCGGCTCGGATACGACCTCACGCCGCACGAGCTCAGCGAGTTCGGCATCTTCCACGTCACGCCGCAATTCATTGAAGAGCAGCGCGCCCGCGGCGAGACGAACCTCACGCCGCGGAAGCTGATCGACATGAAGATCTTCAGCCGCGAGGCGCGGAAGCGGTGATCATCGGCAGGTCGACGCCGCGCTCCTTCGCGACCTTCACCGCCTCGTCGTAGCCGGCGTCGGCGTGACGCATCACGCCAGTGCCGGGATCGACGGTGAGGACGCGCTCCAGGCGCGCGGCGGCGGCCTCGCTCCCGTCGGCGACGATGACCATGCCGGCGTGCAGCGAGTAGCCGATGCCGACGCCGCCGCCGTGGTGGAACGACACCCACGTCGCGCCGGCGGCGGTGTTGAGCAGGGCGTTCAAGATCGGCCAGTCCGCGATCGCGTCCGACCCGTCCTTCATCGCCTCGGTCTCGCGATTCGGCGAGGCGACGGAGCCGGCGTCGAGGTGGTCGCGCCCAATGACGATCGGCGCCTTCACCTTCTTCTCCGCGACGAGGCGATTGAAGAGCAGCCCCGCCTTGTGGCGCTCGCCGTAGCCGAGCCAGCAGATGCGCGCCGGGAGCCCTTGGAATTCGACGCGTTTCTGGGCCATGCGGATCCAGCGGTGCAGCGCGGCGTCGTGCGGGAAGAGCTCGAGGATGGCCTCGTCGGTGGCGAAGAGATCGGACGGATCGCCGCTGAGCGCGGCCCAGCGGAATGGGCCTTTGCCTTCGCAGAAAAGCGGCCGGATGAAGAGCGGCACGAAGCCGCCGACGTCAAACGCGTTCTTGACGCCGGCGTGGTCGCGGGCCTGGCCGCGGAGGTTGTTGCCGTAGTCGAACGTGACGGCGCCGCGGCGCTGCAGCTCGATCATGGCGCGCATGTGCCGCGCCATCGTCTCGAACGATCGCTCGACGTACATCTCCGGGCTCGACTCGCGCATCGCCAGCGCGGCGTCGTAGGACAGGCCGGCGGGGACATAGCCGGTTAACTCGTCGTGCGCCGAGGTCTGATCGGTGAGGACGTCGGGGACGATGCCGCGCGCGATGAGCGCTTCGAGGAGATCGACGGCATTGGCGACGACGCCGATCGACACGGCCTCGCCCGCGTCGCGCGCCTGCAATGCGCGCGCGATGGCGGCGTCGAGCGAGGGTGCCTTCTCATCCAAATAGCGCTTATCGAGGCGGCGCTGGATGCGCGACTCGTCGACCTCGGCGATGAGCGCAGTGCCTTCGTTCATCGTTGCGGCGAGCGGCTGCGCGCCGCCCATCCCGCCGAGGCCCGCGGTGACGACGAGCTTTCCTCGAAGTGAGTTGCCGAAGCGCTGCCGCGCGACGGCGGCGAAGCATTCGTACGTGCCCTGAAGAATTCCTTGCGTGCCGATGTAGATCCACGAGCCGGCGGTCATCTGGCCGTACATCGTCAGGCCTAGGGAGTCGAGTCTTCGGAATTCGTCCCACGTCGCCCAGTTCGGGACGAGGTTCGCGTTCGCGATGAGCACGCGCGGCGCGTCCGCGTGCGTCTTGAAGACGCCGACCGGCTTCCCTGACTGCACGAGGAGCGTCTCGTCATTGCCGAGGCGCTGGAGCGTGGCCACGATGGCGTCGAAGCACTCCCAGTTGCGCGCCGCCTTGCCGATGCCGCCGTAGACGATGAGCTGCTCGGGCCGCTCGGCGACCTCGGGGTCGAGGTTGTTCATCAGCATGCGCAGCGCGGCTTCCTGCTGCCATCCGCGGCAGGAAAGCTCCGTGCCGCGCGGCGCGTGGACGACGCGGCTTGGGTCGAGCGTGGTGGTCATGGTTTGATTCTATGCCGATGGCGACGAAGAAGCAGGAGCGCGCAGCGGAGATCAACGCGCGGCTCAAGCGGATGTACCCGAAAGCGAAGTGCTCGCTCGATTACACGACGCCGTTCGAGCTGCTGATCGCCACGATTCTCTCGGCGCAGTCGACGGACGTGCGGGTGAACATCGTCACGAAGTCGCTCTTCCGCAAGTACCCCGGGCCGGCGGCGTTCGCGAAGGCGAATCAGGTGGAAATGGAGCGCGACGTCAAGCAGACGGGGTTCTTCCGCAACAAGGCGAAGGCGGTCATCGCCTGCAGCACGGCGATCATGGAGCGCCACGGCGGCGAGGTGCCGCGAACGATGGAGGAGCTGACGGCGCTTCCCGGCGTCGGACGGAAGACCGCGAACGTGGTGCTGGGGAACGCGTTCAAGATCAACGTCGGCGTGGTCGTGGACACGCACGTGGGACGCGTTTCAGGACGGCTGGCACTGACGGCACACAGCGAGCCGGAGAAGATCGAACAGGATTTGATGAAGCTGATTCCGCAGAAGGAGTGGACAGTATTCTCGCACCGGCTGATCTACCACGGCCGGCAGATCTGCGCGGCGCGGAAGCCGAAGTGCGCGGAGTGCGATCTGAATGATGTCTGTCCGAGCGCGGAGGAGCCGCGGGAGGACTAGGGTTCGGCGGCGTCGGCCATGACCAAACGCTTCATGCGATGCTCGCCCTCCGGCTCGAGCAGCAGGCCGACGGCGCGTCCAATGCCGCCTTTCGCCGCGCGGACGAACACCGCGATCGCGTACGGGCCTGATTCCTTGTAGCCGAGGAGCTCGTAGGAGCCGTACTGCTCGATGAGCTTCTGCCACGCCGCGGCCGTCTTCTGGAGCTCTTCCTCGGAGCGGCGGCGTCCGTAGGTCCGATAGAAGGCAGCCATCTCCGCGGTTTTTCCGGAGTTGAAGGCTGCGAGGAATGCCCTCGCTGCGCTTCCGGCGCGGGTCCGCGGCAGCGACGTGCCCCGCACGTACGCGCCGAACATCGGAATGCTCGACGGCGGATCGGCGGCGATCGTGTCGGAGATCCATTTGCGATGCGCGGACACGCGCGCGAACGCGTCGACCGTGCCGTACGCCGACGCGTGGTCGTCGCTGCCGCTGTTGAATGAGCCAACGCCGACGATGAAGACCTTGCCGTTCTCCTCCAGCAGGGCCGGACACCCGCTGTCGCCGGCGCCGGGAAGTCCTTCCAGATCGAGGCCGGCCGGCGGCGTGTCGAAGGTGAAGATCAGCGAGTGCTCGAATACCGCCTCCACCTGGTTGTTCGCGCCGAAGAGCTTCCCGCGCTCGTTTCGCGCGTTGGTGAGGCCGTTCCCGGTCTCGCCCCAGCCGGCGATCGTGACGATCTTGCCCGGCTCGTCGTCGCGGTCGTACAGCAGTACCGGTGCGATGGACTCGACCGGCTCGCGCAGGCGCAGCAGCACGAGATCGGCGTCGGAGTCGACCGCGCGCGGGACTCGCTTCGGATGAAGGATGACTTTGTCGATCTCGTATCGTTTTCCCGCGAACGTCACGAACGGTCTCCCTGCCGGATTGAAGTAGTCCTCGATCGTGTGCGCGGCGCCGAGCGCCCAGCGCGGCGCGATGAGCGTACAGGTCACCTGGTCACCGAGCATGCCGACGGCCGGGAAGCGGCTGCCTAGGGCGGCGTAACGGGCCGGCTCGCGGTCGTGGCGCATGATGATGGCGCCGGCGGGCCAGGCGGCAAGAACGAGAGCGGCGATGCAGCGGAGAGTTCGCATCGCTTGAAGATAGGCGCCGCGCGCGGGGCGATCGACCGCGATCCGAGCGTGTTTTTCGCGATCTCAGCGCCCGCGAGCGCGCCGGCGGTAGAGCGCCGGCGAAGTCCCGGTCACCCTGCGAAACATCGTGGAGAAGTGGCTTTGGCTCGCGAAGCCGGCGTCGAGCGCCACCTGCGCGATCGGATCGTCGGAGCGAGCGAGTCGATCCGAGGCGATCTCGATGCGGCGCGAACGGATCGCATCGCCGATGGTCATTCCGAAGGTGCGGCGGAACTCGCGCGTGAGATGGGCAGGATGCACTCTCGCCTCCGCCGCCAGCTCCGCGATGGTGAGGCGCTCCCGGCATTGGTCCGCGACGAGCTCCCACGTGCGCTGGAGCCAGCGCGGCGCTCTACCGCCGTTCCGCGCTCCCCGCATCGCCTCGGCGAGCGTTTCGTACGCCAGTCCTTCGATCGCCAGCGGCGAGACGTCGTCCATTCGCGCCAGCTCCGCGCTCGCCCGCACCATCAGCGAAGCGATCATTCCTCCGCGAAACACCGCCGGCCTGTCGAGGGTTTGATGACCGTCCGTGGCGGAAGCGAGCCACCGCGCCTCGAACTCGATGGTGAAGATGCGCGCACCCTGCTCGCCGAAGCGATCGGCGTGACGCTCCTGCGGGGGGTGGAGCGTGACCGTGCCGTCGCGGCACGTCCGCTCGCCGCCGGGCAGCGACTCCTCGTATCCGCCGGAGAGGACGATGCTGAGGTACGCGCTCTCGTGGCAATGCGGCGCGACGCGCAGCGACGGGCGATAGGTGTAGTCGGTAAGCGTCAGGCCGCGAATCTCGCTCGAGCGGAGTGGCTGTCCCCAGAACATCCCGCGCGGCAGGATCGCCTCAGTCATCGAGGGGTGAGACGGTCCGGCGCGGCGGCGGTTGGGGTGTTTACGGCCGATCCACCGTCCCCAACTTCGTCCACGGCCCGCACCGCGCGATCCGCCACGCCGTCTTCGCCCCACCCTTCAACAACCCATACTTCGCGATCGCCTCGTGCCCATAGTGCGAGCACGTTGGTTTGAAGCGGCACTGCACGACGCCGCTGAGGTGCGGCGACACGTGTGCCTGGTAGCTCTCGATCGCGGCCAGCCCAGCGCGCGTGCCGACGGGGCTCGCGGCGAAGAGCAGCGCCAGCGCCGCCACGGCGGCGGCGATCAGCCACGCTCGGCGGCTTTTGCCTCGTCCCATAGCGCGTCCATCTGTTCGAGCGAGAGCTGATCGAGATTGCGGCCGCTCTCGCGCACCGACGCCTCCATCGACTCGAAGCGGCGGCGGAACTTGCGGTTCGTCGACTGCAGCGCCTCCTCGGCGTTCACGTTCAACTTGCGGGCGATGTTGGCGATCGTGAAGAGAAGGTCGCCGATTTCTTCATGGATATGCGACTCATCGCCGGAGTCGATCGCCTCGTGCAGCTCGCCGATCTCCTCCTCCAACTTTTCGAACACATCCGAAGTGCGCCGCCAATCGAAGCCGACGCGTGCTGCCTTCTCCGTCAATCGCGAGGCTTTCAGCAGCGCCGGCAGCGACTGCGGCACGCCGGCGAGCACGCTCTTGTTCTCCGCCTTGCGCTCCTCGTTCTTCAGCTTCTCCCAGTTGACGAGCACCTGCTCCGCGTCGCGGGCCTCGACGTCGCCGAAAACGTGCGGGTGCCGCCGCACGAGCTTCTCGTAAATCGCGGTCACGGAGTCGTAGACATCGAACGATCCCTCCTCGCGCGTCACCTCGGCGATGAACACCGCTTGGAGCAGGAAGTCGCCGAGCTCCTCGCAGAGGCCGGCGCGGTCGTCGCGGTCGATCGCGTCGACCACTTCGTACGACTCCTCGATGACGAATGGCTTGAGCGACGGCAACGTCTGTTTGCGGTCCCACGGGCAGCCGTTTGGACCACGCAGCGTCGTCATCAGACGCACGAGCTCGTCGAACGAACGTTTCATGTAGCGATTCTACTTTCTGCTACGATCATCGCTCACCGCAACGGCGCTCCATGTCCAACCACGTCCTCATTGTCGCCACCGATCCCGCTGCGAGAGCGCCCGCAGAGGTCGCGGAACAGCTCAGTTTTACGCCCGTGGTTGCCGGCTCGGAGCAGGAGGCGCTGGCCCTTCTCGACCGCGAGAACTTCACCCTCATCGCCGTCAGCGGCGGCTCCTCGCCGCTGCTGCGCGCCGAGGCCGAGCGCAAGCAGCCGATGGCGCGCCTCTTGGAGCTTCCGGAGTCGTACGGTGAGGAGCTGCGCTCGCTGATGGTGCGCTATCTCGACCGCCGCACGCCGCAGCGCTTCTCCTCCGAGGACCGCTATCGCTTCCTCTCCACCATCCTCGAGTCGTTCACCACGACGCTGGAGCTGAAGGAAGTGCTGCGGCGCATCGTCACGATCACGCGCGAAGAGTTCGCCGCGGACCGCGCCTGGCTTCTGCAGCCGATCAACGAGACTGCGGAGTTCGCGACGGTCCGCTTTTCGGTGAACGCGCCACATCTCGACAAGGACGAAATCGACGTCGCGCCGGTGCCGCTCTTGAAGTCGCGCGGGCTGATCCGCCGGGCCATGGAATCGTCGCTGCCGGTCGTCGTCCACGCCGGCGATCCCGAGCTCGATCCCGAGCTCTCCGCGCGCTACGGCGTGCAGTCGGAGATCGTGCAGATCCTCCGGCCGCGCGAGGAGGAGCCGTGGGCGTTCGGCATGCACCAATGCATGCCGCGCCCGTGGGGCAGCGAGGAGGTCGAGCTCTTCGGCGAGATCGGCCGCTACGCCACGCTGGCGCTCAACAACACGCTGCTGCACGCGCGCGCCGTCCGCGAGATGGCCAAAGTCAACGCCATCCTCGACCAGATCCCTGAATCCGCCGCGATCTACGACGCCGCCGGCCACCTGGAGCGGATGAACGCCGCGGCCACGCGCGAGCCGACGACGATGTTCGCTCCCGAGGCCGGTGCGCGCGCGAAGCAGCACCGCTACATCGACGGAAGTCCGCTCTCGCCGAGCGAGCTGCCGTCGATCCGCGCGCTGCGCGGCGAGACGGTGAAGTCCGATTACCTCGTGCACGACGGCCGCACGGACGACGACCGCGTCGTCAACCTGAAAGCTGCGCCGATCCGCGACGACCACGGCCGCATCATCGGCTCCGTCGTCCTCTCGCGCGACGTGACCGAGGAGCGGCAGAACGCGGAGCGCGAGTCATGGCGCCGCCGCCGCGCCGAATGTCTCGCCAACCTCGGGCTCGAATCCGTCACCATGCAGCCGACGTTCGAGGACCTCAACGAGACCGCCTTGCGCGTTGCTCAAGCCGTGGCCGGCGCCGTCAAGATCCACCTCTACCACGCCGCCGCGGGGCAGCTCGAGCTCGTCGGCTGGGGCTCGACCGATCCGTCGATCGATCGCTTCCAGGACTACTTCGCCACGCACCCGTACCGCCCCGGCGAAGGTCTGCCCGGCACGGTGTTCCAGATCGGCCGGCCGCTGCTCTTCTTCGAAGTGCGCGGCAACGCCGTGATCGACTTCGCGCGCGACGAAGAAGAGCGCGCCGTGAAGGCGGAGCTGAAAGAGCAGAGCGTCATCGCCTATCCGATCGAGGCCTACGGCGAGCGCATCGGCGCCATCGTGATCTCGCAGTTCGATCCGCGCCGCAACTTCAACGCCGAGGACCTCGAGTTCGCGGCGTCGGTCGCGGAGCGTATCGGCGCGGCCAGCCACATCCATCGCCTGGCCCGCATCGCCCAGGAAGGCCACCGCGCCGCCGAAGAGCTGGCGCGGCGCGAGGTCGATGCGCGCGTCCGCTTCGAGGCCGTGCTCGAGACCGCGCCGGTCGGCGTCGCCGTCGTTTCGGCCGACGAACTGCGCTTCGAGCTCGCCAATGCGCGCTTCCTCGAGTTCGCCGAGGAATTCGGCAAGATGCCGATCGACGAGAAGGTCGTCGGGATGCGCGCCGACGACGTGATCCCCGGCTTCGAGAAGGTGCTCAAGCAAGTCGCCGAGGCGGGCGAGACGCGTGTCGACCTCGCCTTCGAAGTGGCGAAGACGCCGCAGCCGCTCTACATCAACCGCATCATCGCGGCGGTGCGCGGGCGGTTTTCGGGCATCACCCAGAGCCTCACCGTGCTGATTCAGGACGTGACCGATCAGGTCACCGCGAAGCGCGAGATCGAGGACCTGGCCAAGATGATGGCCGAGCGCTCCGCGCGCCTCGACTCGATCCTGGCGTCGATGACTGACGCGCTGTGGGTGTACGACTCCGAAGGGCAGGTCGTGTCCGTGAATGAAGCGGCGCTGACGATGTTCGGCCTCGGCTCGCGCACCGAAGCGATTCAGCAGGGCGGCTTCGACGCCTTCCACCTCCGCTATCCCGATGGCCGTCCGGTCCCGCGCGACGACTTCCCGCACGCGCGCGCGCTGCGCGGCTCGACGGTGCCCGATTACCTCGCCATCGGGCGGCACCTCATCAGCGGCAAGGATCTCGACCTCTCCATCGCCGCCGCGCCGATCGAGTCGAACGGCGTCGTCGGCGCGGTCCTCGTCATCCGCGACATCACCGCCCTGCAGGAGCTCGACCGCAAGAAGGACGAGTTCCTTTCCGTCGCCTCGCACGAGCTGCGCACGCCGCTGACGACGATCAAGGGCTACACGCAGCTGCTCGCGCAGACGGTGAACGATCTGCCGCCCGACGAGCGCGCCACGTACCTCAACGCGGTCCTCGGCGAGATCGACCGCATGATGGGCCTGATCTCCGAGCTCCTCGACGTCTCGCGCATCGAGACGAACCGGCTGCAGATCGAGAAGCAGCCGATCCGCTGGGTCGAGTTCGTCAACCGCCGCGCCGCCGCGTTCCGCGTGCAGAACCCGGCGCGGACGATCACCTTCGACGGCAGCGCCGGCGAGGCCGTGCTGCACGTCGATCCCGACCGGATGCGCCAGGTCATCGACAACCTGCTCTCGAACGCCATGAAGTACTCGCCGGAGCCGAGCCCGATCGAGGTTTGCACGCACGTCGAGGACGGCCACGTGCTGACGTCGGTGATCGACCGCGGCATCGGCATCCCGCGCGACGAGCTCGGGCGCCTCTTCGAGCGCTTCCACCGCGCCCGCAATGTCTCCAGCCGCTACTACGGCGGGCTCGGGCTCGGCCTCTACATCGCCAAGGCCATCGTCGAGGCCCACAATGGATCGATCAGCGTGATGAGCGAGGAAGGTCAGGGGGCCACGTTCACGATCCGGCTGCCGTTGTCGTAGAGCTGCGATATCATCCGCGCGCTTTTTCGAGGAGGGCGAGCTTGCCGAGGTTCCGTCTCATCCCCCGCGAGGAGTCGTTCTACGCCCAATTCACCTCCATGGCGGACCAGATCCGCGGCGGCGCGCGCCTGCTCGAAGAGATGCTCGCAACCGATCCGCCGCTCGCCGATAAAGCGAACGAGATCAAGGAAGTCGAGCACAAGTGCGACTTCCTCACGCACGAGATCATCCAGAAGCTGAACAAGACCTTCGTCACGCCGATCGACCGCGAGGACATCCACTCCATGGCCCGGGCGCTCGACGACGTGATGGACGCGATCGACAACGCCGGCGGCCTCATCCCGCTCTACCACATCGACCGCTGCCGCCCCGGGGCGCGCGAGCTCGCCCACGTCATCGCCCAGTCGTGCGACGCCATGCGGCTGGCGGTGGCAGCGCTGGAGAGCCGTGGCGGCGTGCTCGAGCACGCGGTGGAGATCAACCGCCTCGAGAATGAGGCCGACCGCGCCCACATGCGCGCCGTCGGGCAGCTCTTCGACGAGGAGCGCGACCCGATCGTGGTGATGAAGTGGAAGGAGATCCTCGACCTGCTCGAGGATGCCACCGACCGCTGCGAAGACGTCGCCAACCTCCTCGAAAATATCGTCGTCAAGCACGGCTGATGTCGACGCAGCTCACCACCGTAGTTGGTCTGATTGCCCTGGCGCTGGCGTTCGACTACATCAACGGCTTCCACGACGCCGCCAACTCGATCGCCACGGTCGTTTCCACGCGCGTCCTCTCGCCCGGGCAGGCCGTACTGTGGGCGGCATTCTTCAACTTTGTGGCCGCGTTCGGCTTCGGCACCGCGGTGGCGAAGACGATCGGCAAGGGGATGATCGACATGGCGGTGGTGACGTTCGCCGTCGTCTTCGCCGGCCTCTGCGGCGCAATCATCTGGGATCTCATCACCTGGTACTTCGGCCTGCCGACGAGCTCGTCGCACGCGCTGATCGGCGGCTATGCCGGCGCGGCGGTGGCGAAGGCTTTCTCGTTCGACGTGATCATCCCCTCGGGGTGGACGAAGACGATCCTCTTCATCTTCGTCTCGCCGCTGATCGGCCTCGCCGCGGGCCTGGTGCTGATGACGGCGACGTTCTGGATCTTCCGCAGCTTCGTTCCGCAGCGCGTCGACAAGTGGTTCCGGCGCCTGCAGCTCGTCTCGGCGGCGCTGTTCAGCCTCAGCCACGGCACGAATGACGCGCAGAAGACGATGGGGATCATCGCCGGCGTGCTTTTCACGGCGCACTACATCAAGGCCTTCGAGATCCCGATGTGGGTCGTTCTCTCCGCGCACGCCGCGATCGCCCTCGGCACGCTTGCCGGCGGCTGGCGGATCATCCACACCATGGGCTCGAAGATCACGAAGCTGCAGCCGCAGGGAGGCTTCGCGGCCGAGACCGGCGCGGCCATCGCCATCTTCACGGCGACACACTTCGGCATCCCGGTGTCGACGACGCATGCGATTACGGGCTCGATCGTGGGGGTGGGGGCGACGCGGCGATGGTCGGCCGTGCGCTGGGGCCTGGCCGGCCAGATCGTCTGGGCTTGGATCCTGACGATCCCGGCAGCCGGAATCATCGGCGCGGTGACGTACTGGGGTGTTTCGATGCTGGGCTGGAAGTAAATTCCGTATACTCCGCGTTTTCCAGACGACTAACCAGCAAGGAAAGTACTCATGAAGCCAGAGATTCACCCGAAATATCAGGAAGTTCCGGTCCACTGCGCCTGCGGCGAGACCTGGACCACCGGCTCCACTCGCAAGGAGCTGCGCATCGAGATCTGCTCGAAGTGCCACCCGTTCTTCACCGGGCGCCAGAAGCTCGTCGACTCGGCCGGCCGCATCGACCGCTTCCAGCAGCGCTACGCCAAGAAGCAGCCGGCCGCGGGAGCGAAGAAGTAATGTTGCGCTCCTCCTGGACGGGGGCCGCGAAGCTGATCGCCGGCGCGTTCAACGCGACGATGAACGGCCTCACCTCGTCCATGCCGGCCGCGGCCGCGGCCGACCGCAACGTCGACATGCTCATCGGCGGCCAAGCCGTACTCGAGGGCGTGATGATGCGCTCGCTGACCGGCTACTCCGTGGCCGTCCGCCAGCCGAACGGCGGCGTAGCCATCAAGAAGGACAAGCTCGTCTCGATCGCCAAAAAGTACCCGTTCCTCAAATTTCCGGTGCTCCGCGGCTCGGTCGTGCTGATCCAGTCGCTGATCCTCGGCATGCGCGCGCTCGATTACTCCGCGAACGTGGCCATCGAGGCGGAATCGGGCGAGAAGCAGGAGATGTCGCGCTGGGCCGTCGCCGGCTCGATGCTGATGGCGCTCGTCCTCGGCGTCGGCGTCTTCATCCTCGTGCCGCTCGGCCTCACCAACGCCATCCGGCACTACTTTGCGCCGGGCATGGGCAACCTGACCTACAACGTCATCGACGGCATCCTGCGGGCGATCATCTTCTTCGGTTACATCATCTCGATCTCCTACATGAAGGAGATCCGCCGCCTCTTCCAGTACCACGGCGCGGAGCACAAGACGGTCTACACGTTCGAGGCGAACGAGGATCTGACGGTCGAGAACGCCCGGACGAAGTCGACGCTCCACCCGCGCTGCGGCACGAGCTTCCTCCTCTTCGTGATGGCCATCTCGATCCTGGTCTTCTCGCTCGTGCCGTCGACGATGCCGTTTGTCGTCAAGTTCGCCGCGCGCGTGGTGCTGATCCCGCTGATCGCCGGCCTCGCCTACGAGATCATCCGCTTCTCGGCGCGCCACCTGGCGAACCCCGTCTGCCGCGCGCTCACGCGCCCCGGCATGTGGCTCCAGAAGATCACCACCAAGGAGCCGGACGACACGCAGCTCGAAGTGGCCATCGTGGCGCTGCGCGAGGCGCTGGCGTACGACGTGGTGCAGCCGGAACAAGCGGCTGTCGCCTAGCTCGCGGCTCTTAGCCTTAGCTCTTGGCTCTTAGGGCCGAGCGCCGTCTTCCTAAGAGCCAAGAGCTAAGAGCCAAGAGCCATCATGTACGAAAAACTCGAAGAAATCGAACAGCGCTACAACGAGCTCCAGCGCAAGATCGCGGAGCCGGACGTCGTCACCGACGTCAAGGCCTACCGCGACACGATGAAGGCGATCTCCGAGATCTCCGGCGTCGTCGCCAAGTACCGCGAGCTCAAGCAGGTGCAGAAGCGCCTGGCCGACGCGCGGGAGATGCTCCACGCCGACGACGACATGCGCGAGCTTGCGGAGATGGAGATCGCCGAGCTGGAGCCGCGGGAGCCGGTCCTCGAGCAGGAGATCCGCATCCTGCTGCAGCCGAAGGACCCGAACGACGAGAAGAACGTCTTCGTCGAGATCCGCGCCGGCACGGGCGGCGACGAGGCGTCGCTGTTCGCGGCCGAGGTGATGCGCATGTACATCCGCTACGCGGAGTCGAAGCGCTGGAAGGTCGACATGACCGACGCGAATTACTCCTCGGTCAACGGGATCAAGGACGCCACGCTGCAGATCGAAGGCGACAAGGTCTACTCGCGCCTCAAATTCGAGTCGGGCGTGCACCGCGTGCAGCGCGTGCCGCAGACGGAGACGCAGGGCCGCATCCACACCTCGGCGATCACGGTGGCGGTGCTGCCCGAGGCCGAGGACATCGACATCCAAATCGCCGAGAAAGACCTGCGCATCGATACGTTCTGTTCGTCGGGCCCGGGCGGGCAGTCGGTGAATACGACGTACTCGGCCGTGCGCATGACCCACCTCCCGACCGGCGTCGTCGTCTCCTGTCAGGACGAAAAGTCGCAGATCAAGAACCGCGCGAAGGCGATGAAGGTGCTGAAGGCGCGCCTCTACGACATCGAGCGCCAGAAGCGCGAGGCTGAGCTCTCGGCAACGCGCAAGGGGATGATCGGCAGCGGCGACCGCTCCGAGAAGATCCGCACGTACAACTTCCCCCAGGACCGCGTGACCGACCACCGCATCGGCCTGACCGTGCACAACCTCCCTGACGTGATGAACGGGAATCTGGACGTGATCGTCGAGCCGCTCATCGCGCACTTCCAGGCGGAGAAGCTGCGGGAGGCGGTGGAGGCGCGGTAAGCTTGGCGCCATGAGCCGCAATTACGAAGAGATTCTCGAAGACGCCCTGGCCCTGCCGGTCGAAGAGCGCGGTCACCTTGCGGAAGAGCTGTACGACAGTACGCTGACCGACGAAGAGCGCGCCCTCGAAGAGGAGTGGGACCGGCGAGCCGAGGATCTGATCAGCGGCAAAGTCAAAGGCATACCAGCCGACGAGGTGATCGAAGAAGCGCGTGCGGCGTTGAGAAATGCGCGCAGAGTTTCATCCACTCGCTAGAGTCGAGCTTCTCGAAATCGCGGATTACATCGAGGAGCGGCGAACGGGCTATGGTCGGCGCTTTCTGGATGCGTTCAGTCGTGCTCGCGATTACCTCTTGATGTATCCGAAGGGCGCGCCGAAAACACGTGGCGGACGCCGCAAAGAGATCATCCGTTTCAAGCACGACATCATCTACCGCGTATACGGAGACGTGATCTTCATCGTCGCGATTGCGCACCATCGCCGAAAGCCGTTCTGGGGCGGACGCCGTCGCCGCTAGAATCGCCCCATGAAAGCCGGCATCGACAAAATCCTCAAGCTCCCCCAGGCCCAATACCTCGACTCCCTCCTCCCGCCCCGCGACGCGCTCCTCTCTCGCATCGAGGAGTACGCTGCCAAGCACGGGCATCCCATCGCCGACCCCGAGGTCGCGCAGGTCATGCGCGCGTTGCTGCGCGCGAAAAAACCGCGGCACGTCATCGAGGTCGGCACCAACATCGGTTACTCCGTCATCGTGATCGGGCGGGAGGTGGGGGCGGGAGCGGTGGTGGAGACGATCGAGCTCGATCGGGAGATTCTTGCCACCGCCAGGAACTTCGTGGGCGAAGCGAGCCTGCAGTGCGACGTCAAGTTTCACCAGGGGAAAGCGCTGGAGGTGCTGCCCACCCTCGACGGTCCCTTCGACTTCGCGTTCGTCGACTGCGTGAAGACCGAGTACGAGGGCTACCTCGACGCGCTCCTGCCGAAGATGGAGAAAGGCGCGCTCATCGTCTGCGACAACCTACTGTGGGGTGGGAGGGTGGCGGACGGCGTGCGGGATGCGTCGACCGATGCGCTGCGAGCCTTCAACGAGAGGCTCACCACCGATCCGCGCCTCACGACCACGATCGTGGCCGTGGGCGACGGATTCGGAATCTCTGTGGTGAACTAACTTACTTCGTGCCCTTGGCCGAGGCGGCGAGAGCCTTGACCGTGCCCTTCACGGGGACCGTGACGACCGGGTTCATCTTGTCGCTGGTGAAGATCTTCACCGTGCCGTCGATGTCGCCCGGCTTGGAGTCCTTGGCGAGCTGCAGGGTCACTTCGAACTCACCCTTGTTCGCGCCAGGCTTGATCGAGGTCATGACCGCCGGAACCGACGACTCCACCTTCGTCACCGTGAACTTCTCCGGCATCTTCGTGTCGTTCGAGCGCAGCAGCACCGAGCGCGTGGCGGCGGAGTCGCTCGGGGCCACTTCGCCGAAGTTCACGCCGGTCGGCTCGACGCGGAACGTCGGGCGGACGATGCCGGAGATGCTGATCGGGTACTCCGGCTGGTGCTTGGAGTTCGTGTAGATGTGGATCTTGTCGGCGAGCGGGCCGATCTTCACGTCGGGGCCGCCGACGGTGATCGTCACCTTGTACTGGTTCTGGCCGGGACGGCCGACGTTCGGGGCCAGGTCTTCCTTCTTGTCGATCTTGGCGAACGTCGCCTTCACGTAGTCGCCCGGGACTTCGATCCTGGTGATCTCGAATGGCTCGTCCTCCTCGGAGTAGAGCGTGACCGTCTGCGAGTCGGCGTCGCCCTGCAGGAGGGTGTAGCGCACGAAGCCGGCCGGGTACGCCTCGACGTACGGCTTCACGATCGCGTGCAGCGTGAGCTGCGCGGTCGGCGTGTTCGGGTCGTTCGTCTCCAGCGTGACGCTCTTGGCGATCGGGCCGGCGAAGCTGGTGGTGTCGACGTGCGCCGTGACCTTGCCGGTAGCGCCCGGCTTGATCACCTTGTCGAAGTCGGCGACGGTGCAGCCGCAGCCCGGCTTCGCGGCGATGATCTGCAGGTCGGCGTCGCCGGTGTTCTTCACCACGAACGCCCACTCCAGCTTGTCGCCCTTCGGAACGGTGCCGTAGTCCTTGACCGGCTCGACGATGGTCAGGCGCGGGGCCTTCTCCTCGTCCTTCGACTCCGTGGCGGCGCTGGCCTTCGCGGCTTTGTCAGCGGCCTCGGCGTCGTCCTTCTTCGCCTTCGTCTGTTTCGGACTGTCGACGGCGAGCGCGCTCACCGAAACAAGGGCCGCCATCGCGACGACCAGGAAACGCTTGGATGACATCAGAGATCCTCCTGTTGAACGACAATAAGGTTCGTGTTGGACTCCGGTTCGCAACATCGCCCCCGAAAGGACGATTCCCGGGATGCCTCACGTCAAAGAACTGCCTGAGATCAAACGGGTTTACCTGATCGGCATCGGCGGGACGGCCATGGCCTCGCTGGCCGGGATGCTCAAGGAGCGCGGTTACGAAGTGACCGGCTCGGATGAGCACGTCTACCCGCCGATGTCGACGTACTTGGAGCGACTTCACATCGAGGTGCTCGAGGGCTATACGAAAGACCACCTCCTGACGTTCCATCCCGACCTCGTCGTCATCGGCAACGTCGCCGCCGTGACGAACGCCGAGGCCGCCGCCACGCTCGAGCTCGACTTGCCGTACACCTCGATGCCCGAGGCTATTTACGAGCTCTTCATCAAGGGAAAGCACTCCATCGTCGTCTCCGGAACCCACGGCAAGACCACCACCACGTCGCTCATGGCCTGGCTCCTCGAGGCAGCCGGCCGCGACCCGGGCATGGTCGTCGGCGGCATCCCGGTCAACTTCAACCAGAACTACAAGCTCGGGGGCGGGCCGGAGTTCGTCATCGAGGGCGACGAGTACAACACCGCCTTCTTCGACAAAGGGCCGAAGTTTCTCCACTACGGCGCGAACACGCTCATCGTCAACAACATCGAGTTCGACCACGCCGACATCTACGCCGATCTCGACGCGGTCATCGAGGCCTTCCGCAAGGCCGTGCGCGCCGTGGCGCCCGGCGACACCATCATCGCCAATGGCGACGACGGCAACGTCGTCTCGCTGCGCAACGACGCCAAGGCGCGCTGGCTCACCTTCGGCTGGCAGCGCACGCGCGACATCTTCGCCACCGACGACGAGGAGCATCCCGAGGGAACGTCGTTTACGGCGTGGTGGGAAGGCAAAGAGTGGTTCCGCTTCCACTCTACGCTCTCGGGGAAGCACAACGTCACCAACGCCCTGGCCGACATCGCCGCGGCGCGGCTGCGTGGGCTGACGGCGGAGGAGATCCAGAAAGGACTCGAGACATTCCAGGGCATCAAGCGGCGGATGGAAGTCCGCGGCGTGGAGCGCGGCGTCACCGTCATCGACGACTTCGCCCATCACCCCACCGCCATCGCCACGACGCTCGGCGGCGCGCGCAAGCGCTACCCCGGGCGGCGCATCTGGGCGCTCTTCGAGCCGCGCTCGATCTCATCGTCGCGCAAGGAATTCGAAGAGGGCTACGCCGACGCGTTTCAGCAAGCCGACCGTGTCGTCATCGGTCCGATCTTCCACCGCGACCGCTACGAGACGCGCTATGGGCTCGACAAAATGATGTCGGTGCCGGCCATCCTCGGTCGGCTCGATGGCCGCGGAGTGCAGATCGATGACGTCGACGAGATCGCGCGCGTCGTCGCGTCCGAGGCCGGCGACGGCGACGTCGTTCTGGTCATGTCCTCCGGCGCGTTCGGCGGCGTGCACGAGAAGATCCTGGAACGGCTGCGCGCATAAAGTAGAATGCGCGCTCCGTTTTCGGAGGGAGCTCACGTTGGGGTTTGCCGACGATGCAAACGCGCTGATTGAACAGAAGAAATTCGACGACCTCGAATCGCTGTGGATGAATCAACTCGACAGCGATCCGAGCGACGCCGACGCGTTCCTCCGGATTGCCAAGGCGCTGCGCAAAGCGGAGCAGCGCACGCTCTCCGATACGCTCGTCGGCCTCCTCGGCGATGTCCTCCTCGAGCGCAAGCTCTGGCCGCAGCGCCTGGCCGTGCTCAAGGAGCAGGGGCGCCTTTCGAAGCATCCGTCGCAGCTCCGCCAGCCGATCGAGCAGGCCCTGCGCGGCGCGTACGGCCCGCACCGCGGCTTCGCCCGCGCCTTCGAGCTCTCCGGCTTCAACGAGGCCACCGCGAACCCCGTCGAGCGCGCCGACAAGATCGAGACGTGGCTGCAATACGACGAAGGCGAGTACTTCTTCATGGCCGGCCGCGGCGCCGGCGTCATCACCGAGCTCAATCCGGAGCTCGGCATCTGCCGGCTCGACTTCGAGAAAGAGAAGCGCGTCTCCGTGCCGCTCGGCGCGGCCGGCAAGTACCTCGTGCCGCTGCCCGAAGGGCACGTGCTGCGCGAGAAATTCACCAATGCCGACGGAGTGCGTAAGGAGGCCGTGGCGTCGCCGCCGCAGTTTTTCGCGCGCATCCTGCAGAGCTTCGGCCGTCCGATGACGATGGGCGAAGTGCGCGACGCGGTGATCGGCATCGTCCCGGACGAAAAATGGACGTCGTGGTGGACCTCGGCGCGCAAGAACCCGCAGATCGTCGTCAGCGGCACCGGCGCGAAAGCGACGTATTCGTGGAGCGCCTCCGCAGGCGCGGCCGACGCGGTGATCCGCCGCGACTTCGATCGCGCCGACCCGAAGGGAAAGCTCGAGCTGGCGCGCAAGCACAGCGCGCGCAGTAAGGAGCTCGCGGACCTCTTCTCCTCGCAGCTCAACGCTGCGGCAGCGAAAGCGGCCAAGAGCGACCCGGCCCTGGCGTGGCAGATCCTGTCGACGCTGGAGACGCTGCCGGGAGCGTACACGCCGACGGTCGACGCCAAGGCCCTCCTTCTCGGTCCGCTGGCCTCGCGCACCGTCGTGGCCATCGGCGACAAAGCCCTTCGCGAGCGCGCCCTAGGCGTCGTCCGCGAAGTCCATCCCGACTGGCCGAAGGTCTACAGCGAAGTCTTCTTCCTCGACGAAGAGCCGCGCATCCTCTCCGCGATCATGGAAGCGCTGGAGGGCGCCGGGCTCACCGACCTTCGCGACCGCCTGATCGACGAAACGCTGCGCTATCCGCGCCGCCACCCGCGTGCGTTCTACTGGTACGTCAAGCAGCTCAACGATCAGGAGGCGCTGCCGGAGAAGGCGAATTACGCGCTGCTCTTCCAGATCCTCGACGCCGTCGGCTCCGACGAATTTTCCGGCGTGCGCGCGCGGCTGAAGGATATGTTCGACAAAGGCGGCCTGGCCCTGCGCATCGTCATCGGCGTCGACGACGAGGAGAACGCCCGCAAGCTCGTGGAGACGCTGGAGCGCTACGGCGCGCTCGAGGAGTACCGCCGCGAGAACACCCGCCACGCCGCGCTCATGAAGTACGCGGCGCTGCGCGAGCCGCAGCAGGAGCCGGTCTACGCCACGGCGGAGTCGCTCGAGCAGAAGCGCAACGAGCTGACGCATCTCAAGAGCGTGGAGATCCCGGCGAACTCGAAGGCGCTGCAGGCGGCGCGCGAGATGGGCGACCTCCGCGAGAACTTCGAGTACAAGGCCGCGCGCGCGCGCGCCGAGTTTCTCTCCGCGCGCGTCGGCGAGCTGGCCTCGGAGATCTCGCGCGTGCGCGTGATCGATCCGGCCACGGTCGATACCACGGCCGTGCGCGTCGGGACGAAGGTGGCGCTCTCCAACGGCGACGTGCGCCGCGAGGTGACGATCCTGGGGCCGTGGGAGTCGGCGCCGGAGCATGGCGTCTACTCGAACCAATCCGACGTGGCCAAGGCGCTGATCGGCCACGCCGCCGGCGACATCGTCTCGTTCATGGGCAACGACTACGAGATCGAGTCGATCCGCCGCTGGAACGAGTAAACTCGCCGCAGTCGTGGCGGACCGCCGTCCCTTAAAAAGCCGGGATACGAAGTGGGCGAACGCGCTGGCTGCGTTGCTGGTCCGTCTGCGCGTCCGCCCCAACGTCATCTCCCTCTTCTCGATCGTCTTCGCCGGCGTCGCCTGCGCGGGCTTTCTGCGGAGCGACCAAATGCTGGACGCAACGCAGCGCTTCCTCTGGCTCCTCGTCGCCGCGGCCGGCATCCAACTGCGCCTCCTCTGCAACCTTCTCGACGGCATGGTCGCGGTCGAAGGGAAGATGGCCTCGAAGACCGGCGAGATCTACAACGACTTCCCCGACCGCATCGCCGATCCGCTGATCATCGTCCCCGCCGGCTACGCGGCCGGCTGGGCCACGCTCGGGTGGGCGGCGGGGCTGCTCGCGGTGATGACGGCGTACGTGCGCGTCCTCGGCGGATCGATGGGCGTACCGCAGGACTTCCGCGGGCCGATGGCCAAGCCGCACCGCATGGCCCTGCTGACGGTCGCCGCGATCGCCGACGGCGTCGTGACCGTGTGGGTCCCCTACAGACCGCTCTTCATCGCGTTGGCGCTCATGGTCCTCGGCACGATCGTGACGATGATCCGCCGCACCGCGCGCATCGCCAGGGAGCTCAACGCCCGGTGAAGCGCGCCGTCGCCACGGGTGTCGTCGGCCTCGCGCGCCTCCTTGCCGGCGGCAACGTCCGGCGCATCGACTTCACGCCCGACGAGCGGCAGCGGATCTACTTCGCGAACCACACCAGCCACCTCGACTTCGTGCTCGTCTGGGCCGCGCTGCCGAAGCGCCTGCGCTTCCTCACGCGCCCCGTGGCGGCGCGCGACTACTGGGAAAAAGGAGTGAAGCGCTACCTCGCGCTCAACGTCTTCAACGCCGTGCTCGTCGACCGCGTGCGCACCGAGTTGAGCGCGAATCCGCTCGACGTCCTCCTCGACGGGCTGGGCGACATGCACTCGCTGATCATCTTCCCCGAGGGGACCCGTGGGGACGGCGCGCAACTCAATGAGTTCAAGAGCGGTTTGTACCGGCTCGGCAAGGCGCGGCCCGACGTCGAGCTCGTGCCCGTCTACATCGACAACCTCAATCGCGTGCTGCCGAAGGGCGAGTTCGCGCCCGTGCCGATGCTCGCCTCCGTCAGCTTCGGCGCGCCGATGCGCATCGGCGAGAACGAGGCGAAGGACGCGTTTCTCGAGCGGGCGCGCAACGCCATCCTGGAGCTGCGGCAATGGTGATGAACTTTCTCCGCGACCGGCAGACGCTCTATCTCTTCGGCGGAGTGCTCGGGCTCCTCGTCGTGGCCACGATCGTCGGGCAGCTCATTCGGCTGCGCGTGAAGAACGCCGTCGTCGACAACCTGAACGCGCGCATCAAAGCGTGGTGGATCATGTCCGCCGTCTTCGCCGTCTCCCTCGCCACCGGCGGCCTCGGCTCGGTCATCCTCTTCGCCATCCTCTCGTTCTTCGCGCTGCGCGAGTTCGTCACGCTCACGCCGACGCGGCCTGCCGATCACTCCGCGCTCTTCTGGGTTTTCTTCATCATCACGCCGCTGCAGTACTACCTCGTGGCCACGCAGTGGTACGGCTTCTTCGCCATCCTCATTCCGGTCTACGGCTTCCTCTTCATCCCGTCGCGCATCGCCATCGCCGGCGATCCGAGCGCCTTCCTCGAGCGCAGCGCGAAGATCCAGTGGGGCCTCATGGTCTGCGTCTACTGCGTGAGCCACGCGCCGGCGCTCCTGATGCTGAACATCCCGCACTTCGAAGGAAAGAACGCCCGGCTGCTCTTCTTCCTTGTCGTCATCGTGCAGCTCAGCGACGTGCTGCAGTACGTCTGGGGGAAGCTCCTCGGCAAGCACAAGATCGCGCCGGTCATCAGCCCGAGCAAGACGTGGGAAGGCTTTATCGGCGGCGTGCTGTCGGCGACGGCGCTCGGCGGGGCACTCTGGTGGGCCACGCCGTTCAACTGGTGGCAGGCCACGATCATGGCCTTCGTCATCACCATGATGGGCTTCGCAGGGGGGTTGACGATGTCGGCGATCAAGCGCGACCGCGGCGTGAAGGATTGGGGCTCGGCGATCGAAGGACACGGCGGCGTGCTCGACCGTATCGACTCAATCTGTTTCGCCGCGCCCGTTTTCTTTCACGTGACGCGGTACTTCTTCACGCCGTGATACGATTTCGCGGCTTCGAACAATCGTCCTGGAGGGCATCGGAACCATGGCTTACGTGATCGCGGAACCGTGTGTGAACACGAAAGATACGGCGTGCGTCGACGTCTGTCCGGTCGACTGCATCCATCCGCGCAAAGACGAGGCGACGTTCGCCGAGGAGACGATGCTGTACATCGACCCCGAGGTCTGCATCGATTGCGGCGCGTGCGAACCGGCATGCCCGGTGCAAGCCATCTTTCCGGCCGACCTCGTTCCGGACCAGTGGAAGCACTACACGGAGATGAACGCGGCCTGGTACAAGAAGTAAGGAAATTGCAGAACGTGACCTGGATCACGTAGACTTGGGAGGTCTCAGAGGTAGTTTCACGGCGTCACAGTTTCTGCGGCAACAACGGGGGCGTAACGCCCCTTTTTCTTTATCAGCTCTTTCACAATCCGACCGGTCGATCGAGACCCTTCAGCGTTCGCGCCCACCTCGGACCCAAGCCACGGGGAGCGGGCGAATGGGCGTGCCTCCGTGGACCAATTGCTGAAGCTACCTCTCTCTCTCTGCAACGCGAGCCGGAGGGTCTCGATGGATCGGTCGTAGAATCCGCCGCCATGAAAATCGGATTCATCGGCCTCGGCGCCATGGGTTTCCCGATGGCGCGCCACCTTTCCAAAGAACACGAAGTCGTCGTCTGGAACCGTACGCGCGAGAAGGCGGAGCGCCATTCGCGCGAGCACGGCTCCGTGCCGGCCTCGGACATCGCCGAGACCGCGGCGGCCGAGGTCGTCATCACCATGCTGCCGACCAGCCGCGAGGTCGACGAAGTCGTCGATCGGCTCTTGCCGCATCTGCGCCAGGGCACGCTCTGGATCGACGCCACGAGCGGCGATCCGAATGCCAGCCGCGAGACGGCCAAGCGCCTCGCCGCGAAGGGCGTCGCCTTCGTCGATGCACCCGTGACCGGCGCGGTCGTCGGCGCGGAGAACGCCACCTTGACGATCATGATCGGCGGCTCCGAAGCGGACTTCGAGCGCGCGCGCGACGTGCTGCGCCTCTGCGGCAAAACCATCATCCGCGCGGGCGACACCGGCGCCGGCCACGCCATCAAGGTGCTGACGAACTCGATTATGGCGGCGACGGTGTGGATGACGAGCGAGTGCCTGCTCCTGGCCAAGCGCTACGGCATCGACCTCGAAACCGCGCTGGCGATCACGAACGCCGGCAGCGGCCGCTCCAACGCCTCGGAGAACCTCCTGCCGATGCGCCTCCTCGAAGGAAAGTGGCCGCTCATCTTCAAACTCGCCCACCACGACAAGGACATCCGCATCGCGGCATCAATCGCGCACCAGCAGCACGCGTCGGCGCCGATGCTCGCGCTGACGCAGCAGCTTTTCACCGCCGCGCTCAACGAGCTCGGCCAGAACGCCGATTACATCGAGGTGGCGAAAGTCATCGCCAAATGGAACGCAACGGAATGGACATGAAGAAATCGATCGCCTTTCTCATCCTTCTCGCCGCCTGCAAGCAGCAGGAGACGACGAACAACACCGTCATGACGGAGACGACCGAGACGACGGCGACCGTCGCCACCGTCGCGCCGACGACGACCGTGCCGCCGCCGCCCATCACGACGACGAGCGAAACCACGCTGACCACGGCGAACACGGCCACGACCGCCACCGCCGCGCCGTCGACCGCGCCGCCGCCGAACGCGCCGCCGCCCGCGCTGATCCCCAAAGTGCCGATGCCGAAGAAAGAGCGGCCGACGAAGACCGACACGAGGTCGACGACGACGAAGACCGACACCACGTCCACCACGACGAAGACCGACACCACCACGACCGCGAAGACGGCGACCGATGCCACCGCGCCGCCGCCGTTGCAGTAGAGTTCCCGCCGCTATGCGAAAGAACATCATCATTGCAATCGCTTTCCTCATCGCGATTCCGCTCCTCGCCGATGAGGGGATGTACCTCTTCAACCATCCGCCGCGGCAGCTGCTCAAGCAGCGCTACGGCTTCGAGCCGACGCAGGCGTGGCTCGATCATCTGCAGAAGGCCTCGATCCGCTTCAACAACGGCGGCTCCGGCTCGTTCGTCTCCGCGAACGGCTTGATCCTGACGAACCACCACGTCGGGCTCGATTGCCTGCAGAAGATCTCCACGGCCAAGCACGACTACGTCGCCACCGGCTACCACGCCAAGACGGCGAGGGAAGAGGTGAAGTGCGTCGACCTGGAGCTCAACGTCCTGCAGAGCATCGAGGACGTCACCGCCCGCGTGAAGGCGGCGGTGAAGTCCGACATGTCCTCGGCCGACGCGCAGCGCGCCCGCCGCGCGGTCATGAACACGATCGAACAGGAGTCGAAGGAGAGGACCGGCCTGCGCAGCGACGTCGTCACGCTCTACCAGGGCGGTGAGTACCACCTCTATCGCTACAAGGTCTACACCGACGTCCGCCTTGTCTTCGCCCCCGAAGTGCAGGCGGCCTTCTTCGGCGGCGACCCGGACAACTTCGAGTACCCGCGCTACGACCTCGACGTCTGCTTCTTCCGCGCGTACGAGAACGGCAAGGCCGTGCATCCGGCCGACTACCTCAAATGGAGCGCCAGCGGCGCGAAGGACGGGGATCTCGTCTTCGTCTCCGGTCACCCCGGCCGCACCAGCCGCCTCAACACCGTCACGCACCTGGAGTGGTTCCGCGACGTCACCTATCCGTTCACGCTTAATCTCCTGCGCCGCCGCGAAGTGTTGCTGAACAACTACGCGGAGCGCTCGCTCGAGAACGAGCGCCGCGCGCACGATGAGCTTTTCGGGATCAAGAACTCGCGCAAGGCCTACATCGGGCGCATCGCCGGCCTGCAGGACCCGGCCATCATGCAGAAGAAGATCGACGCCGAGGCGCTGCTGCGGCAGAAGATCGAAGGCGATCCGAAGCTGAAGGCGGAGTACGGCGGCGCGTGGGACCAGGTTGCGAACGCGTTCAAGGCCTACCGGCCGATCTATCTCGAGTTCCGCTTCCTCGAAGCCGGGCTCGCGTTCAACTCGCATCTCTTCGGCTACGCGCGCGATCTGCTGCGCCTCTCCGAGGAGCGGACGAAGCCGAACGCGGACCGGCTGCGCGAGTACCGCGAGTCGAACATGGAGTCTCTCAAGCAGGAGCTCTACTCCGAGGCCCCGATCTACGACGACCTCGAGACCGTGATGCTGGCGGACTCGCTGTCGCACTGGGTCGAAGTCGCTCCGAACGATCCGATCCTTCGCCAGGTGCTCAATGGCAAGTCCCCGAGCGAGCGCGCCTCGGAGCTCGTGCGCGGCACGAAGCTCAAGGATCCGGCCTTCCGCAAGCAGCTCGGCGAAGGCGGCAAGGCCGCCGTCGATGCGGCGAAGGACCCGATGATCGAGATCGCCCGCATCGTCGACCCGCGCTCGCGCGAGCTGCGCAAGGAGTACGAGACCAACGTCGACGAGCAGCTCACGCAGGCGTACGCCAAGATCGCCAACGCCATCTTCCAGACCAGCGGCGGCGAGACCTATCCGGACGCCACGTTCACGCTGCGGCTGTCGTTCGGCACGGTGACGGGCTACGAGGAGAACGGCAAGCACATCCCGTGGGACACCACCGTCGGCGGGACGTTCGCGCACTCCGCGGAGCATGACAACAAGGCGCCGTTCGATCTGCCGAAGTCGTGGCTGTCGAAGAAGGCGGAGCTCAAGAGCGACAAGACGCCGTACAACTTCGTCTTCACCGCCGACATCATCGGCGGCAACTCCGGCAGTCCGGTGGTGAACCGCGCCAACGAATTCGTCGGCATCGTCTTCGACGGCAACCTGCAGTCGCTGCCGTGGGACTACCAGTTCGACGACCGGCAGGGACGCTCGCTGGCGGTGCACTCCGCGGGGATCCTCGACGCTCTCAGGAAGGTGTACAAGGCCGACGACGTGGTGAAGGAGTTGACGGAGAAGTGATCACCGTGTCATCCCGAGCGCAGCGAGGGACCCCCTGCATCGCGCGACGGCCGGGGGTTCCTCGCCGTCGATGCGGCTCGGAATGACACGAATGAACGCGCGTCCTGCAACCGCCGCCGACGCCGAGGCCATCGCGTGCATCTACAACGAAGGCATCGAGGACCGCGTGGCCACGTTCGAGACGCGGCCTCGATCCGCCGCCGACGTCGCGGCGTGGCTCGACGGCGTTCATCCGGTCGTCGTCGTCGAGCACGGTGGCGACGTCGTTGCCTTCGCCGCCACCTCGAATTACCGTCCGCGCGACTGCTACGCCGGCATCGCCGAGTTCTCCGTCTACGTCGCGCGCGCCGCGCGCGGCCGCGGCCTCGGGCGCGTGGCCATGGAAGCGCTCATCGACGCGGCGGAGGCGGCCGGATTCTGGAAGCTCGTCTCGCGCGTCATCGCCGAGAACGCCGCCAGCCGCGCTCTCCTCCGCGCGCTCGGCTTCCGCGAGGTCGGCACGTACGAGCGCCACGGGAAGCTCGACGGCCAGTGGCGCGACACTGTCATCGTCGAAAAGCTCCTCGGCGAGGCCGCGCGTTGAGCGTCTGCCCGAACTGCGGCTCCGAGCACACGCGCCGCGGCGGCATGCGTGTCTGGGGCGTTTATCTCGTCATCCTCGCCCTAGGCGTGCCTGCGGTCGTCGTTTTTCATCTGCACGCAGGAATCGTCGCGGCCATCATGGTGGTTGCGGTTGTGCTCGCAAACCTCCTGCTCGCGCAGCGCGTTTGCCTCGACTGCGGCCACCAGTGGAAGATTTGATTAATGCCCGCGCCTGAACAGATCCGCAACTTCTCGATCATCGCCCACATCGATCACGGCAAGACGACGCTGTCGGACCGTCTGCTGCAGATCACCGGCGCGGTCGAGTCGCGCGAGATGCACGAGCAAATGCTCGACGACATGGACCTCGAGCGCGAGCGCGGCATCACCATCAAGGCCCGCGCCGTCACGCTCCGCTACAAGGACTACACCTTCAACCTCATCGACACGCCGGGCCACGTCGACTTTTCCTACGAAGTCTCGCGCTCCCTCGCCGCGTGCGAGGGGGCGATTCTCGTCGTCGATGCCACGCAGGGCGTCGAAGCGCAGACGCTGGCGAATAGCTACCTGGCCATCGAGAACGACCTCGACATTCTCACGGTCATCAACAAAGTCGACCTGCCGTCGGCGGAGCCGGAGCGTGTGCGCGAGCAGATCGAGAACGTCATCGGCCTCGACGCGCACGACGCCGTTCTCGCCTCGGCGAAAGCGGGCATCGGCATCGACGAGATCCTCGAGAAGATCGTTACGAAGATCCCCGCGCCGAAGGGCGACGCGGAGGGCGACCTCCGCGCGCTGCTCTTCGACTCCTGGTACGACTCCTACCGCGGCGTCATGTGCCTCGTGCGCATCGTCGACGGCGAGATCCGCAAGGGGACGCGCGTGAAGTTCCTCTCCACCGGCCGCGTCTACGAGGTGACGGAGATGGGGGTCTTCACGCCGAAGGCGAAGGCGGTCGATCGCCTGGGAGTGGGCGAAGTCGGCTTCATCTCCGGCAACATCAAGGACATCGTCCAGGCCAAGATCGGCGACACGATCACCACCGTCGACGCGAGCCCCGAGCCGCTGCCGGGCTTCCAGGACGTGAAGCCGATGGTCTTCGCCGGTATCTTCCCGATCAACACCGACGAGCACGAGAACCTGCGCGAAGCGATGGGCAAGCTGAAGCTCAACGACGCCTCGTTCTCGTACGAGCCCGAATCATCGCAAGCCTTGGGCTTCGGCTTCCGCTGCGGCTTCCTCGGCCTCCTGCACATGGAGATCATCCAGGAGCGGCTGGAGCGCGAGTTCAATCTCGAGCTCCTCACCTCCGCGCCCGGCGTACGCTACCGCGTCACGAAGACGGACGGCGAGGTGCTAGAGATCGAGAACCCGCAGAAGATGCCCGACCCTGCGTACATCGCCAAGGTCGAAGAGCCGTTCCTCGAGGTGACGATGCTGACGACGGACGAATTCGTCGGGCCGATCCTGGCGCTGGCCATCGACCGCCGCGGCGTGCAGAAGAAGCTCGAGTACGTCAGCTCGAACCGGGTGATGCTCGTCTACGAGATGCCGCTCAACGAAGTCATCCTCGACTTCTTCGACAAGCTGAAGTCGATCTCGCGCGGCTACGCGTCGCTCGACTACAACGTCATCGGCTACCGCGAGAGCGACCTCGTGAAGATGGACATTCTCGTCAACGGCGAGCCGCTCGACGCTCTGTCGCTGATCGTCCACAAGGACAAGGCCTACGGGCGCGGCAAGATGCTCGTGGAGAAGATGAAAGAGTTCATTCCCCGTCAGATGTACGAGGTGGCGCTGCAGGCGGCCATCGGCAACCGCGTCATCGCCCGCGAGACCGTGAAGGCACTGCGCAAGGACGTGCTGGCCAAGTGCTACGGCGGCGACATCACCCGCAAACGCAAGCTCCTCGAGAAGCAGAAAGAGGGGAAGAAGCGGATGAAGCGCGTGGGGAAGGTGGAGATCCCGCAGGAAGCGTTTTTGGCGGTGCTGAAGATCGATTAGCTGCGTTGGTTGGCACGCTTTCCGAACTAGTCCTCGGCCGTGATTGATGCACGAACTCGAGGTGACTCAGGAAACCCTCTCGCTCCTTTGACGATTGACTGATCACCTCTCTCGCAGAGGTGTTATGAAACTCTCTCCCTTCATTTCCGCGATGCTCGTCGCGGCTGTGGCAAGTGCGGCCCACGTGGACATGAACGATCCCCGCCGCGCACTGGGGCGCGAGGACAACATTCGCGTCGACGCCGAGCTCCTCCAGGATTCCCTCTCTCCCGGCGCCTCGCTCAGCGTCACCTACCAAATCCAGAACCTCACTGCGCAAGCTATCGGCGTCGCCGACAGGCTCTCCGACGTGAGCTACGACCCCGACACGGCCACGGTCACGTTCGCCATCGGCTCGGAAGTGCCGACCGGCAAGACCATGCCGCACCTCGTCACCATCCTGCCGGGCGAGAAGCGCGTGCTCACCGCCGGCGGGACGCTGCGCGTCGTCGTGCCGCACGACCGCACGCCGTGGAGCGCCGTCCCGCGCTACGTGCAGATCAAGGTCAACGTGCTCCGCGACGTCACCGCGTTCACGGGGCTCATCGAGCAGCAAGCGAAGCCGGCCGCGGCGGCGCCGGCGCTGCCGAACGACCTCTTCGACAAGTGGGTCGACGCCAGCGATTCCGTCTTCCTGAACTCGATTCCGGTGCGCTGGAACGGCCGCGACGAGCGCATCAGCGTCGACGCGTCGTCGAGGACGCCGGCCGGCGGGCACTAGGCTTTTCGTTTCCGCAACACCCATCGGGGCGGAACGCGCTATTGTTATGGCAACGTGAAACGAGCGGTGCCCCTTCTGCTGGCTTTTGCAGCGGCGTGCGCGTCGGCGTCGAAGCCGATGAACGAGTCGACCGAGCCGCGCCGCGCCGTCGGCACCGAGTCCGGCGTCCGCCTCGACGTCGAGATCTATAGCGAGCAGCTCACGACGAACTCGTCCATCCCCATCAAGTACGAGATCACCAATCACCGCGACAAGACGATTCTCGTGGCCGACCTGATCCCGCAGGGCGCCTACGACGCCGACACGCAGACGGTCACGGTGAACCTCGGCACGGAGATCCCGGGCGAGAACTTTTTGCCGCGGCTCATTCCCATCCGTCCCGAGGAGCGGAAGAGCTTTTCCACGGCGGCGCACGTCGTCATCGCCGCGAATCCGGGAACGCCGTGGACGCCGCATCCGAACGGCGTCCGCATCCGGCTGAACTTCCTCGAGAACGGGACGATGTTCGCGCCGCTCGTCGACATCCCCGAGAAGGCCGTGCACAACCCGCAGCTCGCCGACGCCCTCTTTCAGAAGTGGGTCGAGAACAACGAGACCGTTGTGACGAACATCCTCCCCATGCGCTGGCTGGGCGGATCGGCGATCACCGACCGCGACGGGATGCCCCCGCCGCCGGCGCGGCGCGGGCGCGGCGGCCGCCCTTAGCCTAGAACGACTTCAGCGCATCCTGCTCGTTCTCGTACACCTCGAACACGGTGATGAGCTGCGTCACGTGCAGCAGCTCGTTGAGCTTGGCCGGCAGGTGGAGCAGCTTCAGTTTCCCGCCGCGGTTCGTGACGGTGGTGTAGGAGCCGACCAGCTCGCCGATGCCGGACGAGTCGATGGTCGTGACGCCGCTGAGGTCGAGCAGGATGTTCGTGCGGCCGGAGTTGAGAGCGTTGGAGATGACCTCGCGCAATTGCTGATCGCCCGCGCCGATGGTGATCTTTCCCTGGAGGCCGATGATCTCGACTCCGTCGACGCTGCGGGTAGTGGCTTTCATGTTTCTCCTCCTGCCGCCGAGGCGGCGAATCGTCAATGTTTGCTGGTGGTGGCGATCCCCGTCCCCTTGGCGAGGTTTTTCGTCATGACCAGAGACGTCCCGCCGCCGGGGGCGAAAGAATACCGGACCTGATCCATGAACGTCTTCATGTAAAAGATTCCCCGCCCACTTGTTTTCATGAGGTTTTTGGGGCTGAGAGGATCGCTGACTTTCTCCGGATCGAAGCCCTCGCCCTCGTCGGAGATGTTGATCGTCAAGTCGAGTCCTCGCAGGTCGAACACCGCCTGCACCTTCTTTTTCACGTCGAGCTTGTTCCCATGCTTGATGGCGTTGGCCACCGCCTCGCGCACCGCCATGCCGATCCAGTGGGAGCCGTCCTCGTCGAGGCCCGCGTTCTCACACAGGTGCTCCGCGATCACCTGAACCAGCTCGATGTTCTCGAAGCGGCTGCTGATGGTGATCTCGATCCGCTCGCCGTCACCGTTCTGCATGGAAACCGGGCGCATTCTACGGGACGCCCGCGGGGGCTGCAACGCCGGAATGAGCCGCTCCGCGGCCCGGTTCGCAAGCGCATGTCCCGCCGCCTGATGGTTTTCGCCGCCGCGCTGATGTTGGCTATCTCGGCCTCCGCGGCGTCGCCGCTGGCCGTGCCGATGCGCGACGTCGAGCGCATCCGCGGCCTCAAGTTCGACCACGACATCCGCCACGTCAGCATCGGCCGCAACGAGCTGCCCGACCGCTTGCGCGCGCAGATGCTGAAGTCGATGCCCTATTCGTTCGACGACTACATGATCATCCTCCGCTCGCTGCAGCTCGTCGAGGGGAAGAACGAGCAGCTCATGACGCAGCTGCTCGATCTCTACCAGTCGCAGGTGCTGGCGTTCTATGATCCGCTCGACCACGTCTACTACTCGATCCGGGAGATGCCGAAGGCGATGGAAGCGACGGGGATGGACGCGGCGTCGATGCGCGACATGGTGGTGATCCACGAGCTGACGCACGCGCTCCAGGACCAGCACTTCGCCGCCGGCGCGCGCGAAGCGACGCTGACGAAGGATGCCGACGGCGAGCTGGCCTTTCACTCGCTGCTCGAAGGGGAGGCCACGCTGGTGATGATGGCCTACATGCTCGACAAGATGGGGCAGCCGCTCGACGCGTTGATTCAGAACCCGGCCGTGCTGGAGTCGCTCGCCGGCGCGGCGGACAAGAGCGTCGACGCCAGCGTGCCGCGCTATTTCGTGGAGTCGCTGAAGTTCCCGTACATGGAAGGGCTGCGCCTCGTGATCGAGGGCTACCGCCGCGGCGGCTGGAAGATGCTCGACAAGATGGACGCGAATCCGCCGCGCTCGACGGCCGAGGTGCTGCATCCGGCCGATTACTTCGCGCGCCTGCAGGCGGGGGAGAAGGGGAAGGCGTTCAACAACGCGGCGATGATGGCCGCGCCGCGCACGCTCACGGTCGAGCACCTCGGCGAGTTTCACTGGCGCTACCTCGTCGGCGCCGGCGCGGCGGCGGGCTGGATCGACGACCGCGTGCAGATCGCAGAGAGCGAGGCCTGCGAGCCGACGGTGCTGGCGGAGACGCGCTGGACGAACGCGGAGAGCGCCCGCCGCTTCCGCGACGCCTACGTGGCCTTCCTGCACGAGCGCGGCGTGGACGCGCACGCGGCGGTGGACGGCGGGACGGTGCGCGTCGGCTACGGCGCGGACGCCGCGCTGATCGCAAAGTTCGTCGGCTCATGAACGTCGACTACGAGAACCTGGCCCGCGATCTGGAGAGCGGATTCTTCCGCGAGTCGCTGCGCGAAGAGCTCCTCTTCGGCTTCCGCCAGATCCACGCCGGCGGCGAGCGCCTCCCCCCACCCTCGCACTACGCCTCGCAAATCGCCGAGATCGTGAACCGCGGCGCTCCCTCGCCGATCGACGAGGAGACGAAGTACGAGCTGTATCAGGAGATTCTCTCGGCGTGCGAGTCGGCGCGGGTGGAGGTGTTGGGGGAAGAGGTGAAGCCGCAGTAGTTCATGACACGCAGGTCATAACTCGAGACATGCGTGCCATGACTCGAGGCATGCGTGTCTCGACTCCAGACATGGGTGCATCGAGTGATGACATCGATGTCTCGACTCCAGGCATCTTTGCAATAAAGCCTATCAACCGTGTCTTTGTCCGAGACACTCACGTCTCAACTCGTGTCATGAGTGACGGCGTACAACACATTCTCGACATCGCGACACGTCTTCGCGAGTTGCGCGGACAGCTCGACAGGCTCGACGCCGAGCGCGCTGAGGTCAAGCGGCAGATCGACGAGTGCATGGCTCAGATGGGCGCGGCCAGGGATGAGGAGCCGATGCCGCAGGCATGACGGATCAGATCCGCTGGGCCTTGCGCCGCCGCCCGACCGCCCTCTGGCACCGTTCGACGTGGCGGGGATGCTCCGCCTCACCAGCGCAAGGGACGTCGGCAACGTCCGCACGCTCCTGGCCCGCATGGCCTGCGACGGCCGCGTCCGCAAGATGGCGCATGGGCGGTACGTGACGACGGAGTGAAGCGATACGATTGCCCCGTGAAGTCGAAGCTCAAGTCCCATCCGCCCCTCTCCTCCTTCGCCACCACGGGGGGGTGAGCGTGCAAGCTGGGTCAGGATGACCTGCGCTCCGTGCTTGCCGATCTGCACTTCGCCGAGGGGGCGGATCTTCTCGTCGGTCACGCCACGGCCGACGATGCGGCGGTGCTGCGCATTGCCGGCGACCTGGCCATCGCCCAGACCGTCGACTTCTTCACGCCCATCGTCGACGACCCGTACCTCTTCGGCGCCATCGCCGCGGCGAACTCCGTCTCCGATGTCTATGCCATGGGGGCGAAGCCGGTGCTGGGGCTGGCCATTGCCGGCTTTCCGAGCGATGTCCTGCCGCTCGAGGTCTTGCACGAGATCTTGCGAGGCGGCGCGGAGAAAGCCGCCGAAGCGGGATTCCCGATCGCCGGCGGGCACACCATCATCGACGACGTACCGAAGTATGGGCTCGCCGTCACCGGCGTCGTTGCCGTCGACAAAGTGATCCGCAACTCCACGGCGAAGGCCGGAGATGTCCTCGTCCTCACCAAGCCCCTCGGCAACGGCATCCTCGTCTGCGCCTACCGCGCGCTGAACGGCAAGCGTTTCAAGACCCCTCCGTCGCTCGACGAGGCCATCCGGTGGATGACGATGCTCAATCGGGACGCGTCGAACGTCATGGTCGACGTCGGCGTCAACGCGGCCACTGACATCACCGGCTACGGCTTCGTCGGGCACCTTCTGGAAATGGGGCGCGGCGCGGAGATTCACATGCAGGATGTGCCGCTCCTGGAGGGGACGCGCGACTGGCTGCGGCGCGGCTACAAGCCTGCCGGGACGAAGCGCAATGCCGAGGCCTTCCGCGCGCGCGTCGATGTCAAAGTTTCCGAAGAGGACTATCTTCTTCTCTGCGATGCGCAGACGAGCGGCGGCTTGCTCATGGCCGTGCCGCCGGACCGGCTCGATGCGCTGGAGTCGCGAATGCGAGAGAGCGGCCTGTTCTATGCAAAGGTTGGCCACATCACCGGTGAGAGCGGAAAGGTCACGCTCGCGCCATAGGAGAGCGAATGCCGTACTGTCCAACGTGTAAGACGGAGTACGTCGCAGGGAAAACCGAGTGCACCGACTGCGGCGCGCAGCTCGTCGACGAGCTGCCGTTCCAGGCCGTGCCGGGGCAGGGGACGACGTGGGTCGAGATCGCCAGCACCGGCACCGAAGACGAGGCCAGTCTCATGCAGGGCTTCCTCGATGCCGAGGGGATTCCGGCGCAGATCGAGAACGTGAAGTTCCGGCAGGAGCCGGTGAACTTCGGGACGATGGGCGAGATCCGCATCTACGTCGCCGCCGAGGATGAGCAGCGCGCGCTGGATCTATTGCGCCGGCGCGAGGAGGAGTACGACAAGCTGCCGGACGACGGCGACACGATCGTCACCGACGACGGCGTCGCGGAGATCACCGAGGACGTGGAGACGGAGTGACCGAAGAGCCGCAGGCGCCGCCGATGCCGCGCTGGGTGCCGATCCTGATCGGCATCGTGCTCGTCGCCATCGGCGGGCTGGCGGTGTGGACCGGCATCCGCTATCGCCATCCCACGCTGGCGAACGACATCGTCAAGAGCCGTCGTCCCGCGCGTCCGATCACCGGCGCCGGTCCGCCGGGCGAGCCCGAGCCGGGCGGGTCGTTGATCTTTCCCGGCGAGTCGCCGACCGCCAGCGCGCCTGTGGCGGGGCGTTCGCGCGTCGAGGTTACCGGCGGCGGCGCGCAAGGCGTCACTGCCGTCGTGCGCATGTGGGCGCGGCGTGGGATGACATTGAACGTCACGCCCGACGACGCCATCGTCTACGTCAACGACACGCCCATCGGGCAGGCCAGCCAGTGGACCGGCGTTTACGAGTTCGCGCAGCCGGGCAGCTACACCGTGCGCATCGATGCGCCGGGGTACAAGGAGAAGATGTTCGTCGTGACGGCCGCGGAAAACGCCAAAGACGAGGTGGCGGCGATCGTGGCGAAGTTGGAGGCTAGTGCGCCGCCTGTTCCGCCTCCTTCGCCTTCTTCGACTCGGCGATGATCTTCTCCTGCAGGTTGCGCGGCACTTCCTCGTAGTGGCTGAACTCCATGTGGAATGAGCCGCGGCCCTGCGTGATCGAGCGCAGCGTCGAGCCGTAAGTCAGCATCTCCGAGAGCGGCACGCGCGCCTTGACCGTCTGCGAATCCCCCTCGGCGTCGACACCCTCCACGCGGCCGCGCCGCGAGTTGAGGTCGCCCATGATGTCGCCGACGTACTCCGACGACGCCGAGATCTCCACGTGCATGATCGGCTCGAGCAGCGTCGCCCGCGCCTTCTCCATCGCTTCCTGATACGCCAGCGACCCGGCGATCTTGAAGGCCATTTCGGAGGAGTCGACGTCGTGGTACTGACCGTCCTTGAGGCGCACGCGGAAGTCCACCATCGGGTAGCCGGCCAGGTAGCCCTTCTTGCGCGCATCCTGAATGCCCTTCTCCACCGCGGGGATGTACTGGCGCGGGATCGAGCCGCCGAAAATCTCGTCGACGAATTCGAAGTCGGCGCCGCGCGGCAGCGGCTCGACCGTGATCTTGCAGTCGGCGAACTGCCCGTGGCCGCCCGACTGCTTCTTGTGCCGCCCGTGCGCGTCGGCGGGCTTGGTGATCGTCTCGCGGTACGGCACCTTCGGCGGATGCAGGATCACGTCGACGCCGTACTTCTTGTGCAGCTTCGAGACGACGATCTCGACGTGGAGCTGCCCCTGCCCGGAGATCAGAAACTCCTTCGTCTGCTCGTCGCGGGTGAAGCTGATGGTCGGGTCCTCCTCGATGATGCGCTGCACCGCGCTGCCGAGCTTGTCTTCGTCGCCGCGCGACTTCGCCTCGATGGCGAAGGAGATGGCCGCTTCCGGGTACTTGATGTGATCGATCGTGAAGGGGTGGTCTTTCGCTGCGAGCGTGTCGCCGGTGTGCACGTCCTTGAGCTTCGCCACGGCCCCGATGTCGCCGGCGCGAAGCTCCGGTACGGGGACCTGCTGTTTTCCCTGGAGCAGCTGCAGTTTGCCGACGCGCTCTTCGTGGTCGCGCGTGGTGTTCCAGTACGCGGTGTCCGACTTGAGCGTGCCGGAGTAGACGCGGAAGAGCGACACGCGGCCGGAGAAGGGATCGGAGAAGGTCTTGAACACGAGCGTCGACGGGAAGGCCTGCTCGCGGCGGTCGAGCTCGTGCTCTTCGCCCTTCTTGTCCTTCGCCTTGACGGGGTGCGCCTCCGCCGCCGACGGCAGCAGCGACACGAACGCGTCGAGGACCATCTGCCCGCCGATGTTGTGCGACGCCGAGGTGCAGAGGAGGGGGAAGATCTGGTGGTGTCCGACTTCGCGCTTCAAGCCGTCGATCAACTCTTCCTGCGACAGCCCGCCCTGCTCGAAGAAGCGCTCCATGAGCGTGTCATCGCCCTCGGCCACTTTCTCGATCAGCTTCTCGCGCCACTCGTCCGCCTCGGCCTTGCGGTCGGCGGGAATGTCGACCGTGTCGTACTTGCCCGAGCCGTCCGCCGCGTACTGGTAGGCCTTCATGGCCACGAGGTCGATCACACCGGTGAAGTCCTTCTCCTCGCCCAGGGGGATCTGGATCGGCACGATCTCCTTGCCGAACTTCTTCTGCAGCGACTCGAACGTGCGCGAGAACGAGGCGCGGTCGCGGTCCATCTTGTTGATGATGACGAGGCGCGGCAGCTCGAACTCCTCGGCGAACTTCCAGACCTTTTCGGTCGTCACCTCGACGCCGGTGACGCCGCTGACGACGATCGCGGCCGAGTCGGCCACGCGCATCGCGGCTTTCGCTTCCATGAGGAAGATGCCGAAGCCGGGCGAGTCGAGCATGTTGATCTTCGTGTTCTTCCACTCCACGTAAGCGATCGCCGAGGAAATGGAGTGCTTGCGGTCGATTTCGTCGGGATCGAAGTCGGTCGTGGTCGTGCCGTCCTCGACGCGGCCAAGGCGGGTGGTCGCGCCGGCGTTGAAGAGGAGCTGGGAGACGAGCGTCGTTTTGCCGGTATCGTTGTGTCCAGCCACAGCCACGTTCCGGATCTCGGAACCGGAGTAGACCTTCATATGGATGACCTCACATTGGCAGGATTCAACTAAGGGACGTGAATGATAATTTAAAATGGCCGGCCTGGCGCTGAGCCGGTTGGAATTGCAAGCAGGTGAAGCTCGGAAGATATGAGGTGGTTCGGGAGCTCGGCAAGGGGGCGATGGGAATCGTTTACCTTGCCAAGGATCCGCTCATCGGCCGCCTCGTGGCGCTGAAGACCATCCGCGCGTCGGCGCACGCGGACGACGACGAGACGAAGGAGTTCCAGCAGCGCTTCATCCGCGAGGCTCAGGCCGCCGGCATCCTCAACCACCCGGCCATCGTGACCGTCCACGACATCGGCATGGACGAGCCGACCAACACCTCGTTCATCGCCATGGAGTACGTGGAGGGGAACAATCTGAAGGAAGTGCTGGCGCAGGGGCGGCCGCTGCCGTTCGATCAGATCGGCGAGCTCGTCGCCCAGGTCGCCGACGCGCTCGACTTCGCGCACGCGAAGGGCATCGTCCACCGCGACGTGAAGCCGGCCAACATCATCCTCGTCGAGGGCAACCGCGCGAAGATCACCGACTTCGGCATCGCCAAGATCGCCACAGGCGGCAATCTCACGACGACGGGCCAGTTCCTCGGCACGCCGAACTACATGGCGCCGGAGCAGATCAAAGGCGCGCCGGTCGACGGCCGCACCGATATTTTCTCGCTCGGCATCTGCCTCTACGAATGCCTGACGCGGCGGAAGCCGTTCGGCGGCGACTCGCTGACGTCGATCTCGTACAAGATCGTCCACGAGCCGTTCCCGCCGCTGCACGAGATCAATCCGACGATTCCGGACGGCTATGAAGAGGTGGTGGCGCACTGCCTGGCGAAGGATCCGGCGAAGCGCTATCAGCGCGGGCGCGAGCTCGCCAACGCGCTGCGCTCGGTGGTGCGCGGCGAGCGGCCCAGCCGCATCTCCGACTCGTTCTTCGCCGACACGATGGTGACGCACGACCGCGAACGCCTGCCGACGGTGGACGTGCCGTTCCCCGAGGCCGAGGAAGCGCCGGCGGCTGCGGCGTCCGAGGGACCGTTCGATACGAATCCGAAGCCGGCGGTGCATCCCGCGCTTGCGCCGCCGCCGCGCACGCGGCCGGCGCGTACGGGGCCGTCGCTGTTTCGGCGCTCGCTCTCGCCGCCGCTGTTTCTCGGCATCGTGGCGCTGCTGCTTGTCGCCTTCGTCGGCTCGGTCTTCGCGATCAAAAGCCGCACCTTGAAGCCGGCGCCGGTCGACACGCAGCTCGAGGCGAAGCGCGCGAAGGAGCGGCAGCTCCGCCAGGACGCCGATAAGCTGATCGCGCAAGGCCGCATCGAGGAGGCCTACGCGAAGTACGACGAGCTGCACAAGATCGCGCCGAACTCGCCCGCGGTCACGGCGAAGCTGCAGCAGCTTTCGCTCATTCGGCAGCAGCGGCAGGTCACGAACCAGCAGATCACGGAGGCGGCGCAGAAGTTCGACGAAGGCGTCGCGCTCTACAACGCCAGAAAATACGACGACGCCGTGAAGGTCTTCGAGGCGTCGTTCCAGCTGAACCCCGCGCGCGTCGAGACGGTGAATTACCTCAAGATGGCCCAGCAGCAGTCCGACCGCGTGCGCGCGGAGCAGGCCGCGCGGCAGCAGCAGCGGATGACGCAGGTGGCGCAGACGCCGGTGCACACGGCGACGACGGCCACCGTGCCGCAGCCGCAGCCGGTGGTGAGCAACGTGCCGGCACAGATCACCACGACGTTCATCCATCCGTTCGCCGACGGCACGATCGTCGTGCGGGTGGGCGCGGACGTGGTGGCCAACCAGCCACTGTGGGAAGAGAAGCGGCAGTTCCTGGTCAAGCGCAAGGTGCCGCATCCGGTGAATGTGACGACGAGGCTCGCGGCGCGTAACGCCGACGTGCAGATCTGGATCGACGTGCCGTCGCTGTCGATCAAGGAGCAGCACACGCTGGCGCGCCAAAACTTCCCGCCCGGCAGCTCGCACCAGCTCGTGATCAGCTTCGACCAGACCAGCAAGCAGTTCAACTACCAGCTCAATTGACCGCGTTCGCCATCGCCCAGATCGACGAGCTCTGGCTCCGCGGCAAGCTCGCGGAGCGGCGATTGATGCACGGGCGCGCCGAGGAGAACGGCCACGAGATCATCGCTACGGACGCGCGCGATGACGCGCTCGTGGCTGCATGCGAAGAGGCCATCGAGCGCATGCGCCGCGTCATTCCCGAGGACGCGCGCGTCCGCCTGGTCTCCCGCAACGGCGATGCGGCAATGACGGTCGAGATCAATGGCGCATCGATCGTGACGACGCCGGAATTCATTGCAGCGGATGTGCAACTGTTGCGGCAACCACCTGCGCCCCGCCCCCTGCGCCCGGCGGCGCCCCTGGTCTGGCGCAACGGCTCCGCGGCCGTCCTCCTCCACGAAGCCATCGGGCACCCTCGCGAGATGAACCTTCCCGACGTCGAATGGCCGGCGTGGCTTCGCGTCGACTGCCCGATCGAGCTCCGCCGCGCGTCCTTCAGCGACGTGCCGTTGCGGCGGATGACGCGCGTTGTGGTGTCCCACGTGAACGCGCCGTTCGCGCTGCCGGACGATGGCATCGACGTGCAGCTCGTGCGCGGCGGTGCGTACGACCCGCTCACCGACATCGTCACGATCGACGTGGCCGTTCCGCAGTTCACGATCCGTATGACGCGCACCGAGGTTGCCGCGTCGCTCCTCGGTGCGACGGGCGAACCGCTGCGCTATCCCGGTGTCGTCTGCTCGCGCGAAGGGCAGGAGCTCGTCGTCGGATCGTACGCGCCGGTCATGGTCACGCGAGGCTTCGCGTGATCTACCGCAAGTGGGGGCGGGTGGTGCGGTGGGAGAACGGGACGCTCGTCCGCGTCGAGGAGGCAGGGGAGGCGCGCGAGGAGGGTGGGGTGTTTTATGCGCAGCCGATTGCCGACCGCGTCGCGCTACCCGAGGTTGATGCGACGTGGGTGATCGAAACCGCGCGCGCGATCGGGGAAGCGGAACGCGTCATCGTCACGCACGGCGTCGCGCTGCACGAATACGGCGACGTCCGCTGGGAAGAAGAAATTCGCCGCGTCCACGTCGCCCTCACACGCAAGCCGTGGCGCGTGCTCGTCGACGACTTCGACGTCGCTTCCGTCGCCAGCGCACTTGCACGGTGCGAAGGTGAGAAAGACTTCGCGCGCGTGATTCGAGCTCGGCAATTCGAGCAACTCCCCGGCGGCCGCGACGGCTACGGCCGTCCCATCGAGCACCGCCGCGTCGAAGGCGAGCCGCCGAACTTCTACCGCCCCAGCTATCGCGTACGTCCGGTCCGGCAATGGATGAACGTGCGCGCGATTCCGTCCGAGGCGATGCAGGCTGCCCCCAAAGTCCTCGCCCTCGTCGACGGCGGCAAGGCCCTCGTCGACGACGGTGGGCGTATCTTCGTGACACCGTTGCTTTAGAATCCGCTGGCCGTGTCGACCGTCAAGGACCGCAATCTCGAAGAGCTGGAGCGCCGCAAGCGCGAGAGCGAGCAGGGCGGCGGCGAAGCCCGCATCGCCCGCCAGCACGCCGAGGGAAAGCTCACGGCGCGGGAGCGCATCCAACTGCTCTTCGACCGCGGATCGTTCCAGGAGCTCGACCAGCTCGTCGTCCACCGCTCGAACGACTTCGGCATGGACAAGCAGCGCATCCCCGGCGACGGCGTCGTCACCGGCTACGGCACGGTGCAGGGGCGCCTCGTCTACGCCTTTGCCCAGGACTTCACCGTCTTCGGCGGATCACTTTCCGAAACGTACGCCGCGAAGATCGTCAAGATCATGGACCTGGCCATGAAGAACGGCGCGCCTGTGATCGGCCTCAACGACTCCGGCGGCGCGCGCATCCAGGAAGGGGTCGTCTCCCTGGGCGGCTACGCCGACATCTTCCTCCGCAACACCCTCGCCTCGGGCGTCGTGCCGCAGATCTCCGCGATCATGGGTCCATGCGCCGGCGGCGCCGTCTACTCGCCGGCCATCACCGACTTCATCCTCATGGTGAAGAACACGGCGTACATGTTCGTGACCGGCCCCGACGTGATCAAAACCGTGACGCACGAGGAGGTCACGAAAGAAAAGCTCGGCGGCGCCGACACGCACAACCAAATCTCCGGCGTGGCTCACTTCGCCTCGGAGTCCGACGAGGACTGTCTGGCCACGATCCGCGAGCTCTTGTCGTTCCTCCCGTCGAACAATCTCGAGGATCCGCCGCGGGCGCTGTCGCGCGACGACATCAACCGCACCGACGTCGCGCTCGACGACCTGATCCCCGACTCGCCGAATCAACCCTACGACATCCGCGCCCTCGTGAAATCGATCGCCGACGAAGGGCACTTCCTCGAGGTGCACCAGCACTTCGCGCGGAACATCGTGGTCGGCTTCATTCGCTTGAACGGCTATCCCGTCGGCGTCGTCGCCAACCAGCCGGCGTTCCTGGCGGGCGTGCTCGACATCAACGCCTCGCGCAAGGGCGGGCGCTTCGTCCGCTTCTGCGACGCGTTCAACGTCCCGCTCCTCGTGCTCGAGGACGTGCCGGGCTTTCTGCCGGGGACGGACCAGGAGTACGGCGGGATCATCGTGCACGGCGCGAAGCTGCTCTTCGCGCTGGCCGAGGCGACCGTGCCGAAGATCACGGTGATCACGCGCAAGGCCTACGGCGGCGCGTACTGCGTGATGAATTCGAAGCACATCCGCGCCGACATGAACTACGCCTACCCCTCGGCCGAGATCGCGGTGATGGGCGCGGACGGCGCCGTCAACATTCTTTACAAGGGCGCGACGGACCGCCAGGCCAAGATCGACGAATACAAGGAGAAGTTCGCCAACCCCTTCATCGCCGCGGAGCGCGGCTACATCGACGAGATCATCGAGCCGCGCTGGACGCGGCCGAAGCTGATCACCGCGTACGCGATGCTGCGGAACAAGCGCGACAAGAACCCGCCGAAGAAGCATGGGAACATCCCCCTGTAGCGGGAATGCAGAATGCCGAATGCAGGGTGCAGAATGCGGCGTCGTGTCTCATTCCGCATTCTGCATTCCGCATTCTGCATTGCGCTGATCGCATGTCATCGCGAACGGCCGCGCCATAACGTCCTCCTCATCACTCTCGACACCTTCCGCGCCGACCGCCCCGCGCCGAAGCTCGACGGCGCGGTCGTCTTCGCCAATGCCGACTCCCCCGTCCCCCTCACCCTCCCCGCGCACTCGTCGCTTCTTTCCGGCGTGCTGCCGCCCCAGCATGGATTGCGCAACAACGGTGCGGGCTCGTTTCCGGCGGATCGGGACACGCTGGCGACCGTGCTGTCGAAAAACGGGTATCGCACCGGCGCCTTCGTCAGCTCCTTCGTCCTCGATCACCGCTTCGGGCTCAATCGCGGCTTCGATGTCTACGACGACGAAGTCGATCCCGATCCGACGGGCGCCGCCGCATCCGAGGAAGCAGAGCGCCGCGGCGGCAAGACCGTCGACCGCGCGCTGGGGTGGCTGAAGCAATCCGATGCGCGGCCGTTCTTCGCCTGGGTGCACCTCTACGACGCCCACGCGCCGTACGCGCCGCCGGAGCCGTATCCGCAGACCTACGACGGTGAAGTTGCCTACGTCGACGCGCAGGTGGGGCGGCTCCTCGCCGCGATCGACCGCAAGAACACCATCGTGGCCATCGTCGGCGATCACGGCGAATCGCTCGACGAGCATGACGAGCTGACGCACGGCCTCCTGCTTTACGAGCCGACGCTGCACGTCCCGCTGATGATCGCCGCGCCGGCCCTCGAGCCGCGCGTCGCTCCGGAGCCGGTCAGCACCGTCGACCTCGCGCCGACGCTCGCGAAGCTCGCGGGCCTGAGCTTCGGAACGAGCGATCTCCTCACCGCCCCGTCGAAGGATATCTACGCCGAGACGCACTACCCCGCGCAGTTCGGCTGGAGTGCGCTGGCGTCGATGCGCCGCGGCGACATCAAGGTGATCCGCGCGCCGAAGCCCGAGGTGTACGACCTGCGCAGCGATCCGAAGGAGAGGCGCAACGCAATCGATGAGCAGCGCCGCGCCTACAACGACGCCGTGGCGCGGCTCGACGCCATCGGCGCCGGTGCCACGGCGACCTCGCCGGTCGACGAGGAGACGAAGCGGAAGCTCGCCAGCCTCGGCTACGTCGCGCCGGGCGGCAACGCCGTCGCGTCCAATCGCGATCCAAAGGATAGGACCACCGCCTTCAAGATGTTCGAGCACGGCACGTGGGCGCTCAATAACGGTCATTCGCTCGATGCCGTCCAGATCCTAGGGCCGCTCGTGCGCGACGATCCGCAGAACGCGCCGTTCCGCGAGAAGCTCGCGCAGGCGTTGAAGGCCCTGCATCACAACGACGAGGCCATCGCGCTCTACCGCCAGGCCGTTGCCCTTGCGCCGCAGAGCGCCGACGCCTGGTACAACCTCGCCACCGCTCTGCAGGAGAGCGGTGCTGCGCGCGAAGCCGCCATTGCGTTGGCCGAGGCGGAGAAACGCGATCCGAAGCGCCCGGAGCTGCACAATGTGAAGGGGGTGGCGCTCATCGAGAGCGGCGACGCCGCCGGCGCCGAGCGCGAGTTCCGCGCCGCCGTCGACGGCGATCCGCGCAGCGCGCGCGGCTGGAACAACCTCGGCAACGCGCTGCGCGCGCAGAACCGGCTCGACGACGCCGCTGGTGCCTACAGACACGCCATCGCCCTCGCGCCGTTCTACGCCGATCCCCGCAACGGCCTCGGCGTCCTCCTCGTGCAGCAGTCGCGCGCGAACGAGGCGCTTCCCTACTTCGACCAAGCCCTGCGCATCGCCCCCGACCTCTACGAGGCGAGCCTCAATCGTGCCATCGCTCTCCTCGAAACCGGCGACGCCGCCACGGCGAAACGCGCGCTCACGGAGTTGCTCGCGCGCATGCCGCGCAATCCCTCGACGGCGCGCGTGCGCGCTGACGCAGAGGCGCTTCTGGCCCGTGCCTTTCGGTGATAGAGTCGCCCGAAACGTTTAACCCAATTTTTCCGGACAAATAGGAGGGACCCCGTGAGGCGCTCGATCAGAGTTCCGATACTCGCCCTAATCGTTCTTTCGCTCCTCGTTCCCACGTTCCTGTTCGCGCAGACCAGCGCAGGCGCGCTCGGCGGCCGCGTGGCCGATGAAAGCGGCGGCGCGCTTCCCGGCGTGACCGTCACGGCCGCGAACAGCGCGACCGGATTCAGCCGCAGCGTCGTCACCGGCACCGACGGCGGGTACCGCTTCCCGTCGATTCCGGTCGGCACGTACAACGTCACCGCGGACCTCAACGGGTTCACCTCGGTGACGACACGCAACGTCGAGATCATCGTGGCCACGGAGCGCACCGTCAACTTCTCGCTCAAGCAGGCCGCGGTCAAGGAGCAGATCACCGTCACGGCGGAGCCGCTCCTGGTCGAGACCTCGCCGGCGGTCGGCACGACCATCAGCCAGCGCGAGCTCGAGAACCTGCCGCTCAACGGCCGGCAGTTCGCGAACCTCGGCTCGCTCGCGCCGGGCACGCAGCTCTCCGTCAACAGCGACCCGACCAAGCCGGGCCAGATGACGATCATGCTCAACGGCGGCAGCGGCCGCAACGTGAACTTCCTCGTCGACGGCGGCGACAACACCGACGACACCATCGGCGGCGCCCTGCAGAACTACAACCTCGAGGCTGTGCAGGAGTTCAAGATCCAGACGCAGCAGTACAAGGCCGAGTACGGCCGCACCACCGGCGGTATCCTCACCGTCGTCACCAAGTCGGGCACGAACGACTTCGACGGCAGCGCCTACGAGTTCTACCGCGACAAGAGCCTCAACGAAGAGACCACCACGGAAAAGGACGCCGGCGTCGGCAAGTCGCCGTTCCGCCGCAACCAGTACGGCGCCGCGGTCGGCGGACCGATCATCCGCGACCGCATGCACTTCTTCATCACCGGCGAACGTCTCGACCGCAAGACCAACTACGTCGTCGACACCGGCGGCCTTTTTCCGAACCTCGACGGCTCCGTCGTCGGTACGCCGTTCAAGGACGACCTCCTCACCGGCAAAGTGAGCGGCGACCTCAACCCGCGCCAGTTCCTCCAGGTCCGCTACGGCTACCAGAAGAACACCGACATCTACGGCGCCAGCCCGGTGGCGACGCCGAGCTCCCTCGGCACGCTGACCAACAAGTACCACTCCTTCCTCGTCGGCCACACCTGGCAGCTCGGCAGCGACAAGTTGAACGAGGCGACGTTCCAGAACACGCACTTCTCGAACGCCATCCTGGCCGTCTCGAACGATCCGTTCCTCTTCTATCCGTCGGGCGTCACCGTCGGACAGAACATCAACACGCCGCAGACCACGAACCAGGTCAAGCGCCAGTACAAGGACGACTTCTCCTGGACGACGAACCTCGGCGGCAGGCGCAACGACTTCAAGGTCGGCGCGAACTACATCGATGAGCCGATTCTCGGCGGCGACTTCTCCACCGGCCTCTCCGGCCAGTACACGCTGCTGGAGAACAAGATCGGCTCGCCCGTCACCGACATCGCCATCTTCGGCGGCTTCGCCGGCTACAACACGCCGATCAAGCAATACAACTACTACGTGCAGGACGACATCACCGTGAACAACAAGCTCACGGTCAACGTCGGCCTGCGCTACGACCTCTGGAAAGGATTCGACCTCGACCAGACCGGCAACGCCATCTGGCAGACGCTGTCGACGCAGACGAAGTACAACGAGGATTACCTGAAGGACTTCCAGGGCGGCAAGGGTGGTAGGCTCGAGAACGACGACAACAATTTCGCGCCCCGCCTCGGCTTCAGCTACGACCTGCACGGCGACTCGAAGCACATCCTCCGCGGCGGCGTCGGCCGTTACTTCGATTTCCCGTACACCAACGCCACCATCCTCTTCCCGGCCGTGGCCATTCAGTCGACGTATGGTCAGATTTACGCGTTCCACGACAGCAACGGCATCAAGAACGCCAACGGCACCTTCTTCCAGCCGGGCCAGCCGCTGCCGCCGAACCAGCTCGGATCGCCCGACGTGCCGCCGCCGGCCGAAGTGGCCTCGCCGACGCTGCGCACGCCGTACTCCGATCAGATCTCGCTCGGCTACTCCTGGCAGGTGAACCCGTGGCTCGGCATGAACGTCGACGCCTCGCACATCCAGTACCGCGATCTGCCGTTCCGCTTCCGCGCGAATCCGTTCGATCCGACCACAAAAGGCGTTGGCGGATGCGACCCAGTGACCGGATGCCGCCGCTTCCCGCAGTTCGGCAGCTTCCGCCTTTGGTACGGCAAGGGCTTCGCCGACTACAACGCCATCAACATCGGCGGCCACGCCCGCATCGGCGACAAGTTCGAGCTGCAGGGCTTCTACACCCTGTCGCACACGACCGGCAACATCCTCGGCGGCGCCGACGAGTTCCGCATCACCGCGGCCGAGTACCAGCCCGACATGCGCGGCGTGCGCGACCAGTCGGTCAACCCCTATGACCCGCTCTGCAATGCGTGCGAAGGCCCGCTCAACACCGACGCGCGGCACCGCATTACGTTCAGCGCGCTCTACCACGCGCCGTACGGCATCAACGTCTCCGGCATCATGCGTTACCGCTCGGCGACGCCGTACACCATCATTGCGGGCGACATCAGCTGCGGCCCGGACAAGCCGAACTGCCAGGACGGCTACGCGTTCGACCTGCCGGCGGGCGTGAGCCACGTCAACAGCGAGCGCGGCGCGTCGTTCTCGCAGACCGACGTCCGCGTCGGCAAGGAGTTCAAGTTCGCCGGCAACTACGGAGTCGAGCTCATCGGCGAAGTGTTCAACCTCTTCAATGCCAAGAACGAGTCCGGCTTCCGTTCCGACGGCACTCCGGCTCGCTTCGCAGGCGACCCGCTGCAGGGTGAACAGCGCCAGATGCAGCTGGGCGTCCGCTTCACGTTCTAGCCTTCCTTTTCCGGCCGCCGGGCATGACCCGGCGGCCGGAATACCCTTCACAGCACGTCGGTTAGACGCCGAGCACCTCGATGTGCTAAAACGCTGTGCCCATTATCTGGAGGTCGTGTGTACGCCATCATTCGGACGGGTGGAAAGCAGTATCGGGTCGAGCAGGGCTCGACAGTCACGGTCGAGCGCGATGTCCTCGGCTCCGTCGACCAGGACAAGGTCACGTTCAACGACGTGCTCCTCGTCGGCGGCGATGAAGCCAAGGTCGGGTCCCCGACCGTCAGCGGCGCCTCGGTCGTCGCTACCGTCGTCCGGGAGCGTCGCGGCGACAAGATCATCGTCTTCAAGAAGAAGCACCGCCAGCATCACCGCAAGCGGAAGCACGGGCACCGTCAGGACGTTGTCGAGCTCCGGATCGACAGCATCAACGTTTAGGGAGATCGACCATGGCTCATAAAAAAGGACAGGGCTCGTCGCGCAACGGCCGCGATTCGCAGCCGAAAATGCTCGGTGTGAAGCGCTTCGCCGGCCAGTTCGTTACCGGCGGCTCCATCATCGTCCGCCAGCGCGGCACGAAGTTCTACGCCGGCGAGAACGTCGGCATGGGCCGCGACCACACGCTCTTCGCCAAAGTGGCAGGCATCGTGAACTTTACGGACAAAGGTGCCCGCGGCCGTTTTGTGAGCGTGACCCCGGAAGCCGCGGCCGAATAGGCCTGCATGTTCATCGACCAGGCGACGATCCGCGTCAAAGCCGGCGACGGCGGCGACGGATGCGTGGCCTTCCGCCGTGAGAAGTTCGTTCCCAAAGGCGGGCCCAGCGGCGGCGACGGCGGCGCGGGCGGCTCGGTCTCGATCGTGGCCACCCGCCGCCTCAACACCCTATACCACCTCCAGTTCCAGCGCGAGTTCAAAGCCGGCCGCGGCCAGCACGGCATGGGCTCGAACTGCTCGGGCCATGAGGGCGCCGACGTCACGATCGAGCTGCCGATTGGCTCGGTCGTCCGCGACAAGGCCACGCACGAGGTGATCGCGGATCTGACCGAGGAGGGGCAGCGTGTGGTCGTGGCGAAGGGAGGCCGCGGCGGGTGGGGAAACCAGCACTTCGCCACCGCCACGCGCCAGGCTCCGCGCTTCGCGCAGGACGGCAACGCCGGCGAGGAGCGGGAGCTCTTCATCGAGCTGAAGCTGATCGCCGACGTGGGACTGGTCGGTTTGCCGAACGCCGGCAAGTCGACGCTCATCTCCGTCATCAGCGCGGCCAAGCCGAAGATCGCCGACTATCCGTTCACCACGCTCGCGCCGAACCTCGGCGTGGTGAGCTCCGATGACGATACGTTTGTCGTCGCGGACATCCCGGGCCTGATCGAAGGAGCGCACGAAGGCCATGGCCTGGGCGACCAGTTCCTCCGCCACGTCGAGCGCTGCGCGGTGCTCGTGCACCTGGTCGACCTCTCCGCGAACGAGACGCCGGAGCACGACGCCGAGGTCATCGCTCGCGAATTGGAAGCCTACTCGGAAACGCTGGCCAAGAAGCCGCGCATCGTCGTCGGCTCGAAGCTCGACTCCGCGGTGCCGGGGAACTCGGAGAAGCTGCGCGCGTACGCGGCGAAGAACGGGTACGAGTATCACGAGATCTCCGCCGTCGTCGGCGACGGCGTGCGCGATCTCGTGCGGATGCTGGCGCGCGTCGTCCGCGCGAACCGCGCGCCCGAACCGGTATGCACATAGGCATCTGCGGCGGAACTTTCGATCCCTTCCATCGCGGCCATCTCGAGCCGGTTCTCCACGCGCGCGATGAGATGCAGTGGGACCGCGTGCTCTACATCCCGGCCTGGAAGCAGCCGTTCAAGCTGAATCGCGAAAGCGCCTCCGGCCATCACCGCTTCGCGATGGCGGTCCTGGCCACAAAAGATCACGACTGGATGTTCGTCGACGATGTCGAGCTCCAGCGCGGCGGCACGTCATTCAGCGTCGACACGCTGGCCGCGCTGCACGAGCGGCACCGCGGCGCGACGTTCGACTGGATCATCGGCGAGGACAACGTCGCCCAGCTCTCACAGTGGCGCGATGCGGAGCGGCTGTTCACAATGGCGAGATTTGTCGTTTTGAAACGGGCGGGCGCAAAACATTCGGCGCAACCGAACGTCGTTTATGCCGACACGCCGTTCGTGAACGTCTCCTCCACAGAAATCCGCCAACGTGTCCGCGACGGGCAGCCGATCGACTCGTTTGTCGATCCGCTCGTGGCGCGCTACATTCATCATTACGGCTTGTACAAAGAGGAAACTGCGTGAACGACCCCATCCATCATCGAGTCCAGACGACTGTGACCGCGGCGCTCGACAAGAAGGCGCTCGACCTCGACGTCCTCGAGGTCAGCGAGCTCACGTCGATCGCCGACTATTTCATCCTCTGCTCGGCCACGAACGAGCGGCAGACGCAGGCGATCGCCGACAGCGTGGTGGAGAAAATGCGCGCCGAGGAGAGCGTGAAGCCGCTGCTCGTCGAGGGGACAACGCCAGGCCGCTGGATCCTGATCGACTTCGGCGACTTCATCGTCCACGTCTTCACCGAGGAGACGCGCCGGTTTTACGGGTTGGAGCGGCTGTGGGGCGACGCGCCGAACGTCACCGCCGAGTTCACCGGCGAGGCGCCGCGCGATGTCCGCCGCAAAAAAACTTCGTAGCGCCGTCCGCACCGGCGACGCCGCCATGCGGGCGCTTGTCGACACGCTCGAGAAAGTCGTCGACCACGACGTCAGCATCCTCCTCCTCGGCGAATCCGGCAGCGGCAAAAACTTTCTCGCCCAGGCCATCCATGCCGGCGGCGCGCGCCGCGACAAACCGTTCGTGCACATCGACTGTGCATCCATCCCGGCGGAGCTTTTCGAGAGTGAGTTGTTTGGTTACGAGAAAGGGACGTTCACCGACGCCGCCGCGCGTAAGCTCGGCAAACTGGAGATGGCCCGCGGCGGGACGGTTTACTTCGACGAGATCGCCGCGCTCGCGCCGCCGCTGCAGGCGAAGCTCCTCCGGGCCATGGAGGAGAAGCGCTTCACCCGCCTCGGCGGACACGCTGCGGTGCCGTTCAACGCGCGCGTGATCTCGTCGGCGAGCGCCGACACGAGCGCCCTCCGCCGCGATCTCTTCTATCGCATCAACGTCGTCACCGTGACGATTCCGCCGCTGCGCGAGCGCGCCACGGACATCGCCCGCCTGGCCCGCGCGTTCCTCGGCCGCCGGAAACGAATCGCCAACGAAACCGTGGCAATACTCGAAGAGTACACCTGGCCGGGAAACGTGCGGGAGCTGAAGAACGCCATCGAGCGCGCCGTCCTGGTCGAGGAGAGCGACACGGTCACGCCGGCTGCGCTGCCGCCGCTGGAGGGGGAGTTGATCGCCACCGCGGCGCGGCGGCGGTGGACCCTCGATGAGCTCGAGTCGCGCTACATCGCCGAGGTCCTGCGCCAGACGCGCGGAAACCTCACCAAAGCGGCGGAGATCCTCGGCATCAGCCGGAAAACGCTCTGGGAAAAACGGAAGGCGAAAGGCCCGTCATGCTGAGCAAAGCGAAGCATCTCGTCGACGAGATCCTTTGCCGTCTACGCGTCTCAGGATGACGAAGGTATGAAATTTCGACTCATCTGGCCCAGTTCCTCTGCCGACGCCGAGCTCGCTGCCGTCGTCGGCCGTTACCTCGCTCGTATCAAGCACTTCTACCCGATTGAAGTTGTCGAAGTGGCCCCCGAGCGCGGTAGACAAAGCGAGAGCGATGCGGCTATCATCCGCCGCCGCGCTGAATCGGCAAGGTTGTCCGCGGCCATTCCTCCGAGGGGATTTACGGTAGTCCTCGACGAGCGCGGCCAGCCGATGGATTCATTGAAGTTCGCAAAGTGGCTCGAGCGGCTGACCATCGATCAGCCCCATGGCGTCAATTTCGTCATGGGCGGCGATGCCGGCCTCGACGATGCCGTGAAGCAGCGCGCCCAGAAGCTTCTGAGCCTCTCGGCAATGACTCTCCCCCACCAGTTAGCGCGAGTCTTGCTCTTGGAACAGATCTACCGGGCTTGCACGTTGATGCGCAACATTCCGTACCACAAGTAAGGAGCGGCGGCACCAAATGCCAAGAAAAACAGCAGCAGCAGTCAAATCGAACCCCTACCAGCCGTTCATCGACGCGCTTCGCAAGAAGCAGCACGAGTTGCTCGATTCGTACGAGCGTGACAAGGCCGCCGGCAACCAGCAGCCCGACGACGGCATCCAGGACCTGGCCGACAAGGCGGCCAGCGCCTACTCCAAAGAGCTCAACTTCTCCCTCTCCGACGGCGAGCGCAATCTCCTCATGCTCATCGACGAGGCCTTCACCCGCGTGAAGGACGACACGTTCGGAATCTGCACCAACTGCGGCAACCAGGTCGGCGAAAAGCGCCTCCTGGCGGTTCCCTGGACGCCGTTCTGCATCGATTGCCAGGAGCTGCAGGAAAAAGGGTTGCTGGGATAAGCCGGCTCGAAACCGTTCTCGCCCAAATTGCCTCCGGGAAGCCGCCGGCCACGATTCTTGTCGGCGGCTCCTCGGATTACCTCTCTGAACAAGCTTTCCGCGACCTGCGCGACGCCGTCGTCGCCGCGAATCCGTCGATCGGGCTCGAGTCGTTCGAGCCCGGCACCGAGCTCGCCTCGATCCTCGACTCCTACCGCACGCTCTCGCTCTTCGGCCCCGCGCGCCTCTTGATCGTCCCCGAGGTCAACGCCTTCGTCTCCGCGAAGGAGCTGACGTCGCTGTACGAGAAGGCGCTCGGGGAATGGAAGTCGGCGAAGACGGACCGCAAGCGGACGACGGCGTCGGCCAAGCTGCTGCACGTCCTCGGCCTCGTTGGCGCCGATCTCGACATGACCGACCGCCAGATCGCCGACGCCCTCGGCGTGTCACTCGACGGTACGCTCGCCGACATGCTCGCCTTCTGCCGCAACGGCGGGAAGAAAGCGGGCCGCGGCGAAGGCGATGCGGCGCTCCTCACCGAGGCGATCGCACGCGGCGGCGCGCCGGGGACGATCCTCCTCATGCGCACGGGCGAGATCCCGCGCGAATCCGCCACGGTCGAGCTCATCGACCGCCACGGCGCCGTCGTCGCCTGCGACGTCACGCGCGAGAGCTTCGCCGGCGCGCTCGACGCGGAGATCCAGGAGCTCGCGTCCGAGGCGGACGTCCGATTCGACGGCCGCGCCGTGGCCACGCTGCGCGCGCGCCTCGGCATCGAGCGCGTGCTCGCCGACAAGTTCTCGCGCGACGTTCCCGACCTGCGCGGCGCCGTCTCCGAGGCCGAGCGGCTGATCACGCTGGCGGGGCCGGGCGGGCGGGTGACGGCGGAGCTGGTCGAGCGCGAAGTCGCCAGCGTGGAAGGCGGCGCGCGCTATGAATTCGGATCGCTCTTCACCGAGGGAAAGATCGTCGAGGCCGTGGCCAAGCTGCGCGACCTCGTGGCCCAGTCGCGCCGCGACGATCCGCGCACGCCGCTCGACATCCAGTACGGCAAGTACCTCTTCCCTCTCGCCGATGAAGTGCGCCAGATGATCGGCATCGTCTCCTTTGCGAAGGCACAGCGCATCGACCTCCGCGCCCCGATGAGCTACAACCGCTTCAAGGACACCGTCGCCGACCGCCTCGGTGACTACCTCAAGGCCAACGGCATCGTGCGCCAGAAGCCGCACCCCTTCCCGCTGCACAAGAAATGGGAGGCAGCGCGCGGGCAGTCGGAGGCGTCGCTTTTCGCGGCGCTGTCGGATCTGGCGGATCTGGATATCAAGCGGAAATCGGGCGGGATCCCGGCGGACGTGGGACTCGAAACATTTCTTTTGCAGCGCCTTCGATAAACTGACGACAAACATGTCGATCCTCGCCGTCGACCGCCGCGCGTGGCACTCACTCTTCGCCGCGCAGATCGGCTGGATGCTCGACGCGATGGATTTTCTTCTCTTCTCCTTTGCCGTCCTGCCGATCGCGAAGGAGTTCGGGCTCTCGAAGGGCGCAATGGGCGCGCTCACCTCGGTCGCGCTGATCGCGGGCGGCATCGGCGGCATCATCTTCGGCCGCATCGCCGACCGCATCGGCCGCGTGCGCGCGCTGACGTTCTCGATTCTCCTGTACTCGCTCGCCACAGCCGGCGTGGCCACGAGCACCGCGCCGTGGCAGCTGGCCATCTGGCGCACCCTCGTCGGCCTCGGCATGGGCGGCGAGTGGTCGTGCGGCACGGTGCTGGTCGCGGAGACCTGGCCGGCGAAGCACCGCGGCAAAGCCATGGGGCTCGTGCAATCCGGCTGGGCCATCGGCGCGCTCATCGCCGCGGCGCTCTCCGCGTTCACGCTCGAGCGCTACGGCTGGCGCGTGCTCTTCCTCATCGGCGCGCTCCCCGCGGTCGCCGCGTTCATCATCCGCCGCAATGTCCCGGAGCCGCAGATCTGGCAGGAGCGCCCGCGCGAGGCGTCGCGCTGGAGCGAGATCTTCGCGCCGCCGTTCCTCCGCTTCACGCTGATCGCGACGCTCCTGGCCAGCAGCGTCCTGGTCGCGTACTGGGGCGTGACGTCGTGGCTGCCCGCATTTTTGGCCACGCCGTTGCGAGAGGGCGGCGCGGGGCTGACGGTGACGAAGTCGGCAGCGTGGCTGATCGCGCTGCAGGTCGGCGCGTTCTTCGGCTACATCAGCTTCGGCTGGATCGCCGACCGCATCGGCCGCCGCCCCGCCTTCACGTTCTTCATGATCGCCGCGGCCGCGCTCGTGCCGCTCTTCGCGTTTTACGCGCGGACGCCGGCGACGCTCCTGACGCTCGGCCCCCTCATCGGCTTCTTCATGCACGGCTACTTCTCGCTCTTCGGGGCCATCCTCGCGGAGCTCTTCCCGACGCGCATCCGCGGCAGCGCTCAGGGCTTCTGCTACAACAGCGGCCGCGTGGCTTCCGCGGGCGCGACGTACGCGATCGGCGCGGCGGCGCAAGGACATGCATTTGCAACGGTCATCTCGTTCGCCGCGGGGTTCTTCGCCCTCGGCGCGGTTCTGGTTTGGCTGCTTCCCGAAACGAAAGGAGCGGAGCTGTGATCGATCTCAGCGCAGACCTCGGCGAAGGTTCGCCCGGCGAAGACGAAATCTGGCCGCTCATCACCTCCGCTCACGTCGCCTGCGGCGGCCACACGGGCGACGGCGCCTCGATGGATCACGCGGTGCTGCAAGCGAAGCGCTACGGCGTGAAGCTCGGCGCGCATCCGTCGTATCCCGACATGTTGGACTTCGGGCGCAAGTCGATGACCATGGAGCCGCGCGCGCTGCGGGCCACACTGGTCGAGCAGATCGTCGGATTGCAGGAGATCGCCGAGCGGCACGGCGTCGACGTCGCCCATGTCAAACCGCACGGCGCCCTCTACAATGACGCGCATCGCGACCGCGCGCTCGCCGCCATCATCGTCGAAGCGCTGCGCGAGATCGACGATGCGATCGCCCTCGTCTGCCCCGACGCCTCGCAGATGGCCGCCGCCGCCCGCGCCGCCGGCACGCCGGTGATTCGCGAGGCCTTCGCCGACCGCCGCTACAACGCCGACGGCTCGCTCGTTTCGCGCAAGGAACCCAACGCGCTGCTCGGCGTCGAGGAGGCGGTTGAGCAGGCCGCGCTCCTGGCGTCGGACGGCGCGGTCGTCGCCGCGGACGGCTCGCGCGTCCGCATCGCCTTCGACACCATCTGCATTCACGCCGACATGGAGTACGCCGTGGCGCGTCTCCGCGCCATTCGCCAACGCCTGGGAGGAAATCGATGAAGAAGTTGTTCGTGATCGCGGCCGTCATCGCCGCTGCCTTCGCCGCCTACGCGCAGAAGTTCGACCTGACGATCGACAACATCATGCGCGGGCCGGGGCTCGTCGGGTACGAACCGGAGGACGTCCGCTGGGCGCCCGACGGCGCGAAGGTCTACTTCTCCTGGAAGCAGTTCAGCGAGCCGCTGGAGAAGGACCGCGATACGTACGTGGTGAACCGTGACGGCACCGGTCTGCGCAAGCTCTCCGACGAGGAGAAGAAGGACGCGCCGCCGGCGCGCGGCGACCGCACGCGCGACAAGCGCCGCGTCGTCTACGCCGAGGACGGGGACATCTTTTTGTGGGACGGCAAGCGCCACGCGCTGACGCAGACGACCGACGGCGAGTCCTCGCCGCACTTCACCTTCGACGAGAAGCGGGTGACGTTCATCCGCAACAACAACGTCTTTGCTCTCGATCTCGCCAGCGGCGAGACCGTGCAGCTCACGAATGTCGCCGGCCCCGACGACAAGGGGTCGAACGTCACTCTGTGGGACGACAAGAAAGGGACCGAGAGCCAGGAGTTCATCAAGAAAGAGGAGAAGGCGCTGCTCGACGTCGTGGCGCGCCGCGCCAAGAAGCGCGAGGAGGACGAGGCCAAGCGGAAGAAGGAGCATCCGCTCAAGCCGTTCAAGCTGTCGAAAGGACAGTCGGTCGCCGACGGCCGCCTCACTCCCGACGGCAAGTACGTCGTCGTCGTCGTCAACGCCGAGCCGGAGAAGGGGAAGCGGACGATCGTCCCGAATTACGTGACCGAGAGCGCGTACGTGGAGACCATCCCGGCGCGCGAGAAGGTCGGCGACGCGCAGACGTCGTCGCGCATCGCCGTGCTGAACGAAGCGAACGGCGAATCGAAGTGGTTCGAGCACGGCATCACCGTGCCGGCCGCGCCGCCCGTGCAGAAGACCGAAAAGAACGAGGGGACGCAGCGCGAGTCGGCGAAGGCGACGGAGCGCGAGGTCTCGCTGCGCATGCCGGAATGGTCGGAGGACGGGAAGCATGCGTTCGTCGTGGTCCGCTCGAACGACAACAAGGACCTCTGGATCATGGCGTTCGATCCGGCGTCGCCGAAGGGGCGCGTGATCGCGTCGGAGCACGACGACGCCTGGGTGCGCTGGGCCGAGCGCGCACTCGAGCCGGACTGGATCGACAACGAGACGCTCTACTACACATCCGAGGCGAGCGGGTTCATGCAGCTGTACAGCGTGCCGTTCGCGGGCGGCGCGGCAAAGCAGCTCACCAGCGGCGAGTGGGAAGTCGACTCCGTCGATCTCTCCGACGACAAGAAGTCGTTCTACCTGACGACGTCGGAAGTGAGTCCGTTCGAGCGGCACCTCTACCGGATGCCGGTCGGCGGCGGCGCGCGCACGAAGCTCACGTCGATGACGGGCGAGAACCAGGCTTTGGTCTCGCCGGACGGCGGCGCGATCGCCAACGTCTACTCGTACACGAACAAGCCGCCCGAGCTTTACATCGACGCGAAGCGCATCACCACGTCGCCCGCGCCGGAGTTCGCCTCATACCCGTGGCTCGACGTGCCGATCGTGCGCATTCCGGCGCGCGACAAGGCCATGCTCCCCGCGCGCATCTACGAGCCGGCCACGCCGAACGGCGCGGCGGTGATCTTCGTCCACGGCGCCGGCTACCTGCAGAACGTGCACCGCGGCTGGTCGAGCTATTACCGCGAGTACATGTTCCATCACCTCCTGCGCGAGCGCGGCTACACGGTGCTCGATGTCGACTACCGCGCCTCCCGCGGGTACGGCCGGGCGTGGCGCACGGCCATCTACCGGCACATGGGCGGCATCGATCTCGACGATCAGGTCGACGCCGCGCGCTGGCTGGCCAGCGAGAAGCACATCGACCCGAAACGCATCGGCGTCTACGGCGGCAGCTACGGCGGCTTCATCACGCTGATGGCGATGTTCACGCAGCCGGACGTGTTCGCCGCCGGCGCGGCGCTCAGGCCCGTGACGGATTGGGCGCACTACAACCATCCGTATACGTCGGACATCCTCAACGTGCCGCAGGGCGACCCGGAGGCGTACCGGCAGTCGTCGCCGATCTATTTCGCGCAGGGGCTGAAGGGGCGTCTCCTGATCTGCCACGGCATGGTGGACACGAACGTCCACTTCGAGGACTCGGTGCGCCTGGCGCAGAAGCTGATCGAGCTGCGCAAGACGAACTGGGAGCTGGCGATGTTCCCGGTGGAGAACCACGGCTTCGTCGAGCCGACGAGCTGGGCGGACGAGTACAAGCGGATCTATAAGCTGTTCGAGGAGACGTTGACAAAATAACCACCGATCGGCGACCATGCTCGCCCCCAAATCGGCCGATCGTTGTGGTGTAGCTCAGTTGGTAGAGCGCCGGATTGTTAATCCGGTGGTCGCAGGTTCGAGTCCTGCCGCCACAGCCAATTTAATCCATCTTGCGGAGCCCTGTTTCAATGGCGACCACGAAGATGGGCTTCAGACTTCGGAACCGCTCGAAGCGGAGGCGCGTGCGGAGCACTCGTCGAGCGCGCCTACAGAGAGCGGAAACGGGGACGACGGCCCACTTCCGGTTCTTCTTCGGCTTTGGCAGGCGTTCCGCGACGAGATCGGCTGGAAGCCCGTTGCGCCCGAGCCGCCCGCACAACGGCGAACCATCACCTTCGCAGCGTTCGTGGCCGAGTACCTGGAAAGATCTGTGCTCGTCGCGCAAAGAAGGAGAAGATCCGCTTCGAGGAATTGGCTTCAAGCAGGACGTGACGAAGCCGCCATCGCCGAAGCACGGCGAGCCCTTGATGCTCGCAACAGGAAGCTCGGCCTCGATGAACAAGCTCCTTCTCGCCTGTCTCTCTGACAGTAGGTGACGAGTGAGCCACCCCGCGGGGTGGGCTGCTCCCCACCTCACCAGCGACTTCCGGCCCGCCTCTCCATGCGCGCCGTGCCACCCGCGCGGGGTTCGTTCGGTTCGCGCGCAATCGCCATATTGCGAGCATCGAAATGGAGGACGCCATGAAGGCATCACGAATCACACTGACGATCACCCTCATCCTCGTATTGACCGTCGCCGGGTCGGCGATGGCGCAGGTCAAACTCACCGACACGGAAACGCAGAAGCTCTACATCACCGTCAATACCGTAGGCACGGCGCAGACGCTCGACCACAAGAACGTCTTCAACTCTACCGGCGAGCCGCTGCCCAAAGTCGAACCGGGGTTCCAGAACGCGTTCGGCGATCTCGGCTTCATCGGCAAGTTCGGCAAGAAGCAGGAAGTCGAAGTCGTGTTCGATCTCTATCTCAGCAGCCGCAATCACCCTTCGACCACGTACGGCAACGAGGGCTACATGATTCTGCACGGCGTGCCGGAGAACCTCGAGAACCTGAAGTTCCTCGCGCCGATCCTCGCGAAGATCGACCTCAAGGCCGGACAGTTCCTCGTCGACTTCGGCGACAACGCACAGCACCGCTCGAACAACGCAATCGTTCAGAAAAACCCGCTCGTCGGCAACTTCGTCGTCGACCCGAACATCGTCAGCATCGGCATGCAGGCCAACAGCAAACCGGGCACGCGCTTCGGGTGGCTGATCGGTGTGAACAACGGCACGACGACTGAAGATTGGAACGCCGGTCGCGGACTCGCAGCGAACGGAAAGCTGATCTTCTATCCCATCAAGCCGCTCCGGACGTCGGTTTCGTACATGGTCGCGGACAACAGCGAGAACCCGACGAAGACGGCCGGCGGCAGCGGACTGCAGATGTTCAGCGGCAATCGCAGCGGCGAGCGCTATGCGGGAGTGATGGGTGGCGGCCAGGCGCCCGGCAATGTGTTCCCGCAGGCTGGTGAGAAATTCAGCGCGGCGCAGTTCGACGTAACGTACGACGGCTCTTCCCCGCTCAAGCTGTACGGCCACGTCGGGCGCACGCAGGACAAGGACATCAACGGCTCCGCGGCAGGCACACCGGAAGAGACGTGGAACTACTACGCCGCCGACGTGGTGTACAAGATCACGCCCGCGCTCTACGCCGCCGCGCGCTACAGCGGAGCGACGACGGACATGCTCAACGGCCGCGAGACGGACGGCAAGGTGAACCGCATCCAGATCGGCGGCGGTCTGTGGCTGACCAGGAACATGCTGGCGAAGGTCGAGTACGTGACGCAGAAGTACAAAGGCTTCCGTCAGGGCGACATGGTCAACAACGGCATCCAGGCGTGGCGCAACCCCGAGTTCAACGGCTTCGTCGCCGAAGTCTCGTTCGCCTTCTGACAGTTCTCGACATTCCGACGGCTGAGCGCCCCGCTTCGGCGGGGCGCTCCCGCAAGAACGGAGGATCACCATGAAACGCATCACTCTCTCTGCGATAGCCCTGCTCGTTTTTCTCGGAGGCGTGGCGGCGGCCGATCGCTATGCGCCGGCGAGCGGCTCGTTCGTACGCATCGAAGGCACCTCGACGCTGCACGACTGGACGATGGAAGGAAGCACGATCAACGGCACCATCACCGCGCCGCCGATCGAACAGTGGACGAACGGCACGGCACACAGCGAAGTTTCCGTGTCGATCCCGGTGACCTCGATCAAGAGCGAGCACGCCAAGATGGACAAGCTCATGGCCGAGGCGCTCAAAGCGGGCGCGAATCCGACGATCCGCTACGAGCTGACGAGCGCCGCCCTCGTGAACCGCGATGCGAATCCGCTGCTGAACACGCGCGGCAAGCTCACGATCGCAGGCGTGACGCGCGAGGTCGAGATGCAGATCACCGCCACGCGTCAGACCGGCAACACCTATGTCCTCACCGGTCAGGTTCCGATCCGCATGTCCGACTACGGCATCAAGCCGCCAACGGCGATGCTCGGCACGATCAATACCCGCAACGACGTGAAGGTGAGCTTCCGCTGGGTCGTCGCCACGACGAACGTCGTTGAAACCGCGAACTGAGAGACGTCATGCGCGCGGGCTTTCTCCTCTCGATGATGCTGTTCGCGCCGGCCGCGGTCGCGGCCGATGCGACCCTGCTCGCGGCCGGTGCGGCGAGCTCCGTCGTGCTGGAAGGATCATCGAATGTGACCGACTGGCGCTGCCGCGGAACTTCGATCGATGCCCGAATGCTCGTCGCCACGTCCGCGGAACACATCAACGAGGTGATCGACAGGATCGAAGACGGGAACATCAGCGTCTCGATGTCCAACCCGTCGCAAGGACGATTTCCCCAACCGCAGTTCGACTTGACCGTTTCGATCGCCGCCATCCGCTGCGGCAATCGCGTCATGGAAAGCGACATGCGCCGCGCGCTGAAAGCCGATCGTTTTCCTACCGTCCGGTTTTCGTTTCGTGAGGTGCGCGGCGGCATCCGTCACGATCTCGATACGGGTCTGTATCACGCTTCGATCGCGGGCGATCTGACCCTCGCGGGCGTCACGCGCTCGATCGATCTCACGGTTTCGGCGCAGCGCGTGTCGCGGAGCGCCTTTCGCCTCCACGCAGTTCTTCCGCTTCAGATGACCGACTACGGCGTGACGCCGCCCACAGCGCTTTTCGGAGCGATCCGGGCGCGCAACAAGCTGACCGTTACGTTCGACCTGGTCCTCGAAATCGCACCAGCATCGCGAGGGCAATCGTGAGAAACGAAATTAGTGCAGAATCGGTGTTCAGCGACCTTCCTCTCATCATGACGCTCAAGCAGCTGAAGCTGATCGCCACGGTCACGCCCGTTCTCGCGCTCGTTGCGCTCGAGATCGCACGCTATCTCGTCGTCGGCGATCTCGACCTCTGGCAGCGAGTCGTTCTGGACAGCATCGCCGTGGCGGCGATCGTCGTGTTCTCCGCGATCATCTTCCGATTCGTCGGCCGCATGCAGGAAGGTTTGGAGCGTCGCAATCGCGAGCTGCTCGCATTGCACAGCGCGGGGCTCGACGTGGCATCGGAGCTCTCGCTCGACATCGTCCTGAACAAGGTCGTCGAGCAGGCGAGAAATCTCGTCGGCGCGAGATACGGCGCTCTCTCCGTGATCGATCGCGACGGCAACATCAAAGAGTTCATCACGTCCGGCGTGTCCACCGAGGAGCGGACGGCGATCGGCCCGCCCCCGGTCGGGCATGGCGTGCTCGGTGTCGTGCTCCACGAGGGCCAGCATCTGCGCCTTCGGAACGTCGCGGATCATCCGCGCTCCGCGGGATTCCCCGCGAACCATCCGGTGATGCGGTCGCTGCTAGCTGTGCCGGTCACCTGCAAGAGTCCCTTCCTCGGCAACATCTATTTGAGCGAGAAAACCGACCAGTCAGCGTTCACTGCCGACGACGAGCAGACGCTGGAGCGATTTGCGGTGCAGGCCGCGATCGCGATCGACAACGCGCATCTGCACGCACAGGCCGCGGAGATTGCGACAGCGCGCGAACGGCTGCGCATCGCACACGAGATGCACGATGGCCTTGCCCAGGTGCTCGGCTACGTGAACACGAAAGTGCAGGCCGCGAAGCAGTACCTCCGGCGGGGGATGAGCGATGAGGCGAACACGCAGCTCGACGAGCTGGCGGTGTCGGCGCGCCAGGCATACGGCGATGTGCGCGAAGCGATCGTCGGCCTGCGCACGCTGCCCGGAAGCAATCGCTCGCTCGAAGAAGTCCTCGGCGAGTTTCTGCATCAATGGAAAGATCAGAGTGGCATCAGCACCGAGCTGATGATCGACGGCGACCTGCGGCTGCAGGCTTCCGTCGAGCTGCAGGTTGTGCGCATCATTCAAGAGTCGCTGACGAATGTGAGAAAGCACGCGCGCGCCACCAACGTGCGCGTCGACGTACACAAGCGCGGCGATCAACTCGTCGTCGGCGTGCGCGACGACGGTCTCGGCTTCAATCCCGAGACGCACACGCGCGGCGAGTTCCCGAAGTTCGGCCTCACGACGATGCGCGAGCGCGCGTCGAGCATTCGCGGATCGCTGGAGATCGAGAGCGCGCCTGGAGCGGGTACGACGGTTCGGTTCACCATGCCGTTGGCGGCGGCGACGGCCTCCTGAAGAGCGCAGACTTATACTTCTGGTGATGCGGATCCTCATCGCCGACGACCACGCGCTGTTTCGTGACGGGCTGCGCAGCCTGCTGACCGCGCAAGGCCACGAAGTCGTGGGAGAGGCGAAGAATGGGCGCGAAGCCGTCGCTATGGCACGCACGATCGCACCGGAAATGATTCTGATGGATCTTTCCATGCCGGAGTTGGACGGGATCGCGGCGACCAAGCTCATTGCGGCCGAAATGCCTTCGGTGAAAGTCGTGATTCTCACGGCCTCCGAAAGTGATGCCACGCTTTTCGAGGCGATCAAATCCGGCGCGCAGGGCTATCTCATCAAGAACCTCGAGGCAGACGATTTCTTCGCGTTGCTCGACCGGGCTGCTAACGGCGAGCCCGCTCTCACGCCGGCGCTTGCGCGACGGCTGCTGGTCGAATTCGCGAAACCGGCCGAGGCGCCGGCGGCCAGGGCCGAAGACGCGCTGACGGAGCGCGAGCGCGAAGTGCTGGAGCTGATGGTCGAAGGCGTGGTGTCGAATCGGAAGCTCGCCAAGCGTTTGGACCTGAGCGAGAACACGGTCAAGTTCCACGTGCGCAACATCCTCGACAAGCTGCGCCTCCACAACCGGGCCGAGGCGGTCGGCTACGCGCTGCGGAAGAGGATCGATCCGACCGCCTAAGCCGCCGTTAGCCGGATCGCACGCGAGGCGCACGAATTGTCAAGGCGATTAAGTAACCTCGTTGCACGATAGACCACGGCGCGATCTCGCCCTGCTGTCCGGCGATGAGTCGGGAGTCGTGAGCGCACCCAATCCTGGCGATGCCCCACCAGATCGCTGGCAATCGAAGAGAGCGTGCTGGCAGCGGAAGAACATTCGCTTGCGATGGAAGCACGACCGCTTGCAATGGAAGAACAATCCCTTGCAATGGAAGAACAATCCCTTGCAATGGAAGAACGATCGCTTGCAACGGAAGAGCGATCGCTTGCAATGGAAGAGCGATCGCTTGCAACGGAAGAACAATCCCTTGCAACGGAAGAACGATCCCTTGCAACGGAAGAAACGATCCCTTGCAACGGAAGAAACGATCGCCTGCAATGGAAGAGCAATCGCTTGCAACGGAAGAACGATCGATTGCTACGGAAGAGCGATCGCTTGCAATGGAAGAGCGACCGCTTGCAATGGAGGAGAAACTGTTTAGTTTGTCAAGGATGTTCCTGGCCAACTGAGTGTGAAAGCTTCCGATCAAAACAAAGTTGCTTCGATCGGAACCGAGTTTTCTTCGATTGCAAGTGACTTTCCTTCGATTGCAAGCGGTCGTTCTTCCGTTGCAAGCGAGTTTTCTTGCGTTGCCAGGCGGTGCGTCGTGAAAAGGCCAGCGCCTACAAGACTTTAGGCGTCATCTTCGCCTCTTTTCACCGCAACTACGTTGTCGTTGGCGTTCGGTCCGCTTCCTAGCGATCTGACCTACGGCTGGGCTTTCAAGCTCGATCCGCTCTTCTTTTGCACGCACTCGTCACGTGTTAGTCGCGGCAGCCATCGTGCCGCTACCGCTGCCCGGCACGGAGGGCGGCTTTTGCAGCTTAGAGTGAACACGTTAGCCAGCCATCGCCTTCATTTCACGCTGTTCCCCGAGGAAGCCTCTGACCTGCGACCGCACCTCCGCGTCATGCCCGAGAAGGAGATGACCGCCGGTCGTAAAGCCGATGAATCTTGCTTCTGCGATCTTCCCGGCGGTGTACGAGCCGCTGTCGTATGTACCGTAACGATCGTCTGCGGCGCTGATCACAAGCGTCGGAACGCGGATGTCCTCGAGCGCATATCGTGTGAGACTCGCAGCAACGGCGCCGTCATTCTGCATTCCCGCGACGCGCCGGCTGATCGGCAGCATCGTCTGCAGCACGCGGTCAACGTTCCGGCGTTCTTCCGGCGCCGCATCGCGGTACGCCTGCACCGGCGTTCCGAGAATGGTTTTGAGCAGGATCATCGGCACGACTCTCATCATCGTCCAGAAGAGAAAGTCCGATGCGGCAATCGTGGTCAACAGCGCAGCGAAGTAGTGGGACGGCGGGGCGAACGCGCGCTCCGGCATCCACGTCAGCGGCACGACCAGCACGAGTGCCGAGCAGCGTTCCGGATGTCTGAGGCAGAACTGCATCGCGGAAGGAGCTCCGGCGGACGCGCCGATCATCGGCACCGCTTCGAGCTGCAGCGCATCGAGCAGCCGCAGGTGCGCGTCGGCCTGTGCTTCGGCCGAGGCGTCGGCAGGAACCGGCGTACCCAGGTAGCCGAAACGCGACGGTGCGATGACACGGTAGTCGTCGCCGAGAAGGCCGCGGCCGAGCTCCAGCCCCTGATCGAAGCCGCCACCCGCTCCGTGGATGACGAGGGCTGCCAATCCGTCGCCGCACTCCCCGAACTCGATCGGGCCGTGCTCCGAGTCGATGACTTGTCTCTCCACCGCGATCCGCCGTGCGGCCGCTTGAACGTCTTTTCGATAAGTGATCCATGACGCCGCGGTCGCGACGGCGCCGGTGGCCGCGAGAAGCCGTGAGCTACGCATCATCATCGCCTTCCTCGTAGGCGAGCCGGCCTTCCGCGCGCTCCTTGATTCCGAGCAGCATCCGCCGCTCCATGAGGAAGTGCGCCGGCTCCATGAAGAAGAAGCACAAGGCTTCCATGAGCGGCGAGCGCTTCGTGCGATGGCTGCGAATCAGCAGCCGCGTGGTGTTGCTGTCGATCGGCCGCAGCACGAACTCACCCCATCCTTCCAGCACGAACGAGCGGCCGGGTACGACGTGGCTGACGCGCAGCAGCGGTGCGTCACCGTATACATCCTTCGAGGCGAGACGAACATGGCCGCCCTCTTCGATCGTCTGCCACTCCGGCACGATCTCGTCGGCGTTGTAGATGTCGGCGCGGAAGAGATTCTCCAGCCAGCTGTAGCTGTAGAACCCTGCGCGGTCCTGGCCGATCTGCACGAGCCACGGCCACACCTTTTCGACCGGGGCGTTGATCGTGATGGCATGGTTCGCCATCGCACCGCCCTGCGAAAGCTTGTCGCCGGGCATCGGCCGCCCGATCTCTTCATCGGTCGCGCCCCAGCGGCGATGCAACGGCCGCGAAACTGCCAGCAGGGCGGCATACGCGCCGATCGCGACGGTGCTGGCGGAGACGGTGCGTGCGAGTCGTCTGGTGTCCATCGTTTCCTCCGATGGCATCATCGGTCGCGATGAGAACAGCAACGGCGACACGGATCACCGGTGGCTGTGATCTCAGAAGCTGACCATTGCTTCGAGCGCTTCATGCTGGGTCACGTAAATGCTCGATCCGGCGACGTCGATCATTCGTTTCCGCTTGAAGTCGCCGAGGAGGCGCGTCACGGTCTCGCGCGTTGTGCCGACCATCTGTCCGATCTCCTCGTGCGTCAGCAGCACCTTCACCCGTACGCCTTTCGGCGTGGGCTCGCCGGCGCGTTCCCAACCGAGAAGGAGGCGGGCCAGCTTTTCCGATGTGGTCTGCGATAGGCCCAGCGTGCGTACTTCGCGCTGCGCGTCGTGGTACTTCGCGCTCAGTTGCTGCGCGGTGCGAAGGCATGCGTCCGGATGTCTCTCGAGAATCGCCAGAAAATCGGCGAGGCGGATGAAGTTGACCTGTGATGGCTCGATGATTTCCGCCGTGACTTCGTACGGCTTGCCGAGGATCGCGGCGCTCGCGCCGAGGATCTCGCCCGGCTCCGTGATCTTCATGATGAGCGTCTTCCCCTCGCTCGATGAAGTCGTGAGCTTCGCGCGTCCGGAACAGAGAATGAAAACGCCTCGAGGCGTTTCGCCTTCGACAAAGAGCGTCGCGCCCTTCGGATAGGCGGTCGAAAACTTCGCCGCGTTCAGCGACGCCACCGCTCCATCCGAGAGGTCGCAGAAGCGCCCGTCGCGCCGCAGCGGGCAGTGCGTGCAGTCGTCGTGGAGCTCGAGGTTGTACGGGCTGGCCATCATCGGACCTCCGTCGCGATCATCACCGCCGCGACGTGTCCAATATCACTCCCCAATGTTCATCGCGCCCCACCCGGCGGGGTGGCTCACGCGTACGCAGTCGGGTAGGTGAATCGGGTCGTGTGACAACAATCACACGCTCCGCTGTCGGCCATCGCAGCCGTTCCGGCGTCCGCCGCCGATGATGCACTCGTGACCGCACCAAGAGCGGCCTCGGAGGTTCGACATGACATCGGCACTACTACAGAAGCAGGACACGAGGGCGTTTGCGACGCACACGATGCGCGCTACCGTTTTTCATGGCGTCGGCGACATCCGCGTCGAGGAAGTTCCGCGCCCGTGCGCCGGTCCCGGCGAAGCGCTGATCCAGGTCACCACCACGACGATCTGCGGCACCGACCTGCACATCGTCCGCGGTGAGTATCCGGTCAAACCGGGGCTCATCATCGGACACGAGCCGGTCGGCGTCATCGCGCAGCTCGGCGCCGGCGTGACCGGTTACCAGGTCGGCGATCGCGTCCTGGTCGGCGCCATCACGCCCTGCGGCCAGTGTCATGCGTGTCTCTCCGGGCACCACTCGCAGTGCGGTCACGGCAATGACTGCGAGGCACTCGGCGGCTGGCGCTTCGGCAACACCATCAACGGCGCACAAGCCGAGTACCTCCTCGTTCCGAACGCGCAAGCGAACCTCGCGAAGATTCCGGACGAGCTGACCGATGAACAGGTCGTGCTGCTCGCCGACATCGCGTCGACCGGAATCAGCGGCGCCGAGTCGGGTGAGGTGACTCTCGGCGACAAGGTCGCGGTGTTCGCGCAGGGGCCGATCGGCCTCTGCGCCGCGATCGGTGCACGCCTCCTCGGCGCGTCGATGGTCATCGGCGTCGACGGTGACGACACGCGCATCGCCATGGCGAAGAAGATGGGTGTCGACGTCGTCATCGACTACCGCAAGGTCGATCCCGTCTCCGCGATCCGCCATCTCACCGGCGGTGTCGATGTCGCGATCGAGGCGCTCGGGACGCAGCAGACGTTCGAGAGCGCCCTCCGCGTCCTTCGTCCGGGCGGCACGCTCTCCAGCCTCGGCGTTTACTCCGGCAAGCTCGCGATTCCCTACGAGGCGTTCGGAGCGGGACTCGCCGACTATCGCATCGTCACAACGCTTTGCCCCGGCGGCAAGGAGCGGATGCGCCGCCTGCTCGACATGGTTCGCAGCGGTCGCCTCGACCTTCGTCCGCTCATCACGCATCGCTTCAAGCTCGACGACATCGCCGCGGCCTATCGGCTCTTCGGGGAGCGCCGCGATGGCGTGATGAAAGTCGCGATCACCCCGTGAGGAGGGCGCCATGCCGGACTTCCAACACATTCTCGTTCCGACCGATCTGAGCGATTTCGCGAAGGCGGCGGCCGCGTGGGCGGCGATGTTCCACCACCGGCTCGGCTCGCGCATCACGCTGCTGTACGCGAATCAACCCTACGTTCCATTCGATGTTTTCGAGGGGCCGGCCGCCTACATGCTCCAATCGGCGCCGGAGCTCCGACAGCGCCTTGCGGAAGAGCTGCGCAAGTTTGCAGGCGAGTGCTTTCCGGACTGCGGCTCCGCGGTCGATACGCTGATGGTCGACGGTGCGCCTCCGCAGGTGATTGTCGACACAGCCGACAAGGTCGACGCCGACGTGATCCTCATGGGCACGCACGGCCGGCATGGATGGCGCCGTGCTCTTCTCGGTTCCGTTACGGAGAACGTTCTCCGCACAACCGACCGTCCGCTCATGAGCGTGCCCGCATCGTTCGCCACGCCCGGCGGCCCGAAGATCGCGAAGATCGTCTGCCCGGTCAACTTCGCCGACATCGGACGCCAGGCTCTCGATGAGGCGGTCGTCCTCGCCGCGGCATTCAACGCCCTTTCCAGCACAGTGGGATCCGAAGCTTGGAATTCACGTGACTTGAAGTCGCGGC
>JADMIO010852310.1_pt1 | contig 68229 bp, 97 predicted proteins | sample 8958161 | NCBI WGS metagenome assembly JADMIO01 (sample SAMN16585339, study PRJNA669376) | soil metagenome | isolation source: Crop rotation soil | place: USA: Cullars Rotation, Alabama | collected 2011 | reverse complement strand
GCGACTTCAAGTCACGTGAATTCCAAGCTTCGGATCCCACTGTGCTGGAAAGTTCCTGGTCCACCGCCGCCGCCACCGGGCGGCCGAGCACCGCCTCCGCCGCCTCCGCCGCCTGCCGGTGCGCCAGGGGTGCCGCCCGCGCCGCCGTTGCCGGCCGGACGTTGTCCACCGCCGCCACCGTTCTGCTGGGTGGCGGGGGCGCCCTCACCGCGGTTGCACGCGGTCAGCGCCATACAAGAAGCGAGGGCAAGCGCCAGGAGGCGGGCGCCTGCCCGTGATCGACGGGGTTTCAGCATGACATAAGTGCTTACGCAGAAACTACTAAAAACGCTTGAAAGCGGCTTGCTCCACCTCTATGGATGTAACTTCCCCTTTGCCATGGTCGTAAGAGTCTCCGTGCAGCAACGGGTCACCACCACCATCACGCCGCCGGCGACGCCGGGCGGTCCGGTCACCATCACCCAGACGCCGGCACGCGATGGCGTGCCCACGTCGAACGCCGAGTACCGGGCGCTTCTGGACAAGCGCGGCGAGCTGTCGAACCAGCTGCAGTCGGCCGCGAGCCGCCGCGCGGATCTGGCCGAGCAGCTCAAGACCGCCGATCCCGACGCACGGGCCGGCATCCAGGCACGGATGAAGGTGCTCGACGACCGTATCGTCAAGCTCGAACAGGAGATCGATCGCACGGGCGAGCTGGTCGCGAACACGCCAGCGATGGTCATGAGGAGCACGAGCACTTCGGTTCCGGCTGGTCTCGACCGCGTTGCGCGTGAGATCGTGCCCATTACCGCGATTCTGTCGGTGTTCGTGCTCGGACCTCTGGCGATTGCCTTTGCCCGGCTGCTGTGGCGTCGGGCGTCAGCGCCTGAGCGTTCAGAGCTTGCGGATCCGGGTACGCGACGCCAGCTCGAGCAGATGCAGCAGTCCATCGACGCCATCGCGATCGAGGTGGAGCGCATCTCGGAAAGTCAGCGCTTCGTGACGAAGATGATGAGCGACCGTTCCCTCGGCGCTGGCGCTTCGGAGCCAGTGCGCGCCGGTCTCCAGTCGGCGATGCCCGTGGAGCGTGGCTGATGCAGGATCCCGCCCAGTCCACCAAGAAAATCCAGCTGAAGCTGGACGAAGCCGGCGGACTTCTCGCCTCCAAGAGCAGCGAGTTGACCGCCGCTGACGTGCAGGCGATGCGCGTCCGGTTGAGCGACCTCCGAACGGAGCTGCAGGACGCCGCCGAGCGCCGTAATTCGATCGCCGGACGTCTGCGCGAGGCAGACATCGCCGCGCGGCCTGGCTATGAGGCACGGCTCAAGGTCCTCGATGCACGCATCCTCACGATCGAAAACGAGATCACGCGCGTTGGACGGGAGCTCGCTGCTGCGCCGTCGGCCGCCCTGGTCGCGGCGCAGGAGGACCAACCGTCTTTTCCGGGGCCCGACCCCAACGTGTTCGTCCCGCAGCTGATGGACAAGCTCGTCCCCATCGTCGCGATCGTATCCGTCTTCGTGCTCGCGCCAATCGCGCTCGCGATCTCGAGGTTTTTCTGGAAACGCTCGACACCAGCCGCACAGTCCATCCGCCCCGATCACGCGACGCAGGAGCGACTCGAGCAATTGCAACAGGCCGTGGACGCCATCGCCATCGAAGTCGAGCGGATCTCAGAGGGTCAGCGCTACGTGACCAAGGTGCTCGGCAATCGCGGTCTTGGCGCCGGCGAGGCGGAGCCGCTGCATGTACCGCGCGGCGCCGCCATCCCTACCGAGCGCTGACGCTCGCCCACGCCCCCGCGAGGGGCAGCTCGAGCAGGCAGCCATCCGCGTCGTCCCGTCCGACGCCGAGCGCGTCAGCGACGCGATTGATGTAGTTGAACCAGCTCGCGATCAGCGTCATCTGCAGGATCGCGCGATCGTCGAAGCCACGGCGGCGCAGCTCCTCGAGGTGCTCCGGTGTCGAGCGCGTGGCGTCCTGGGTGATCATGACGCAGAAGTCCAGCATGGCACGCTCCGCAGCGGTGATTGGCGCGCCCCGGTAGTCGTCGCGCAGCTGCGTGACGAGTGACTGGTCCAGGGTGACGCGACGCAGAAACTCTGCGTGCGCCTGCAGTCAATATCGGCAGCGGTTCGTGACCGAGACGACCGTCGCAATCATCTCGTGATGCCGCCGCTCGAGCGGCAGCTCGGGACTGAGCAGCGTGCCGAACGTCGCGAAGGCGTGATACAGCGTCTGCGGCAGCAGCGAATGAGACGCGACAATCCCATCCGCCCCCGAATTCGCGGGCGCGGTGGGAACTTCATACTCCTTCGGATACAACGCGCGCTGTTTCACGTGCGCATCGTTGACGGCGCCGTCATCGGCGTTGGGATCGATCGTACGAATCCAGGTCATAGGCCCGGGAACTATAAAGCCAGGGAAGTCCATCACACACCCTGCTCAGTTCGCTTAGCGGGGTGCCGGGTGGAACGATTTGTGTAAGTTCGGCATTGAGCCGACGTTGGCTCGCTTCCCAGGCATGGCCAACGGAGTCGAGATGCAGCAGGAATTGCAGTCCCTTGAAGGCGTCACGCGATCCGCGGACGCGGCTCGGATCTCGCCCCGCCTGGCGGACGCGACCGCCCCGCATCGACATGCGGTGCAGTTCTACGAGAATGACCACTTTCTCGAGGCTGCTGTCGCGGATTATCTCGCCGATGGATTGAAGGCCGCCGAGGCCGTCGTGGTCATCGCGACGCCTGGACATCGCGAGTCGTTCACGCTGCGCCTGAAGTCCAAGGGATTTGATCCCGACGCGCTGGCGCTCTCCGGCCAGCTGACCATGCTGGACGCGCGTGAGACGCTGTCGTCGTTCCTGGTGCAATCGATGCCGCAGCGCGCCGCATTCGTCGAGAAGGTCGGTGCGGTCATTGACTCATGCGCGCGCCTGGTCAATGGCGCTCCTGTGCGTGCCTACGGCGAGATGGTCGACTTGCTCTGGAAGGACGGCAACATCGAGGGTGCAGTGCAGCTCGAGGGGTTCTGGAACGAGCTGCAGCAATCCGGGAAGTTCTCGCTGCTGTGCGCCTACGCGCTAGGCAACTTCTACAAGGGGAATCACGGCATCGATTTTCAGCGCGTGTGTCAGGCGCATTCGCACGTGCTGCCCACGGAGTCCTATCTCGAGCTCGATGAAGCTGCCCGGATGCGGGAAGTCAGCAGCCTGCAACAGCGCGCCCGGTCACTGGAATCCGAAGTGGAGCATCGCACAGAGCTGGAGCAGCGACTGCGGATCGCCCTGGCGGCCAAGATCCAGGCAGAAGAGCAGCTGCGGCGCGCGCTCGCGGAGCGTGAGGTCCTGCTCCAGCGCGAGCGGACGGCGCGCGCGGAAGCGGAATCGGCAAGCCGGGCGAAGAGCGAATTCCTCGCCGTGATGAGTCACGAGCTGCGCACACCGCTCAACGCCATCGGCGGTCACGTGCAGCTGCTCGAGATGGGAATCCACGGGACGGTCGTCGAGGCGCAACGCACCGCGCTGCAGCGCATCGAGCGCAGCCAGCGGCACTTGCTCTCGCTGATCAATGACATCCTCAATCTCACGCGGATCGAGGGTCGTCGGGTGGAGTACGCGCTTGAGGATATCTCCCTCGAGCCCCTGCTCAGTGATGTCCGGGAGACCTTTCTCCCGCTGGCCGCCAAGCACCAGTTCTCGATCGGTCGCGATACGTCGATCCGACGGCTCGGCGCCAACGCGCTGATCGTGCGCGCCGACCGCGACAAGCTCCAGCAGATCCTGCTGAACCTGTTGTCCAATTCGCTGAAGTTCACTCCGGCCGGCGGACGCATCACCATCGCGTCGGGGCTGACAGCTGCCAGGCAGCAGTCGGCATTCATCGAGGTCAGTGACACCGGCGTCGGGATCAGCCCCGACAAGCTGGAGACGATCTTCCAGCCATTCGTGCAGCTTTCGGCGCGTCCCGAAGGCCGGCCACAGGGGATCGGGCTGGGACTGTCGATCAGTCGCGAGCTTGCCCGCGGAATGGGCGGCGACCTGACTGCGAGCAGCGATGTCGGACACGGAGCGACGTTTCGCGTAACACTGCCGCTCGCCTAGGACGGCTGGTAGTACTTTTCCCCCATGCCCGGGGGTAAGTAGCTCGTGGAGCAATTCGTTGCGACGATCGCGCTCATCGGCATCGTCATCATCGTCGCATCGCTCCTCTCAGGCGTCATCGAGCGGATCGGGATACCGCTTGTTGGCGCGTTCCTGGTCCTGGGCGCCGTGGTCGGCCCGTATGGGTTTGGCCTGACCGATATCCAGCTCGACTCCCCGGAGCTTGTCGTCCTCGCCACGCTCGGCCTTGCCCTCGTGCTCTTCTCGGATGCCGTGAGCGTGGACATCAAGGAGCTCCGGGCCCGCCGGGTACTCGCGTGGGTGATTCTCGGGCCCGGTACGATCCTGCCAGCCCTGCTCATCGGCCTGGCGGCGTTCTGGCTCCTTGGGGTGTCCGCCGTCGGTGCGGCACTGCTCGGCGCTGCGCTCGCGTCGACGGATCCGGTGCTGCTGCGAACGGTGTTGCGCGCTCCGCAACTCCCCGCGACTGCACGCATCGGGCTGCGCATCGAGAGCGGCATGAACGACGTCATTCTGCTTCCGGTGGTTGTGCTGGCGATCGCAGGCGCACGTCCCGGCGGCGCCGAGAGCACCGCAATCGGCCGGCACTTGGTCGGCCTCTTCGTGCTGGGTCCCATCCTGGGCGCGATGATCGGCTGGGCCGGGATCACGATGCTGGCCACGATTCGCGATCGCGTCGGAGTGCGCCGGGACTACGAGTCGCTCTACGCACTCGGGCTCGGGTTCGCGGCGTATGCCGCCGCGGAGGCCGTCGGCGGCAGCGGATTCCTTGCGGCATTCGCCGCGGGTCTCGCCATCGCTGCGCTCGACGTCGAGCTGTGCGATTGCTTCCTCGAGTACGGCGAGGCCACGGCAGAGATGCTGCTCCTGCTGACGTTCGTGGCGTTCGGCACGTCGCTCATCTGGACGGGCATTTCCGTCGCGAACGTTGCCACGATCGTGTTCGCGATCATCGCGATCACGATTCGCACCATCGTGTTGTATCCTGTGCTGACCGCGGTCGGCGTCCGTGGCACGGATCGAACGCTCATCGCGTGGTTCGGGCCTCGCGGACTCAGTTCCCTGTTGCTCGCCCTGCTGCCGGTGTTCGCTCGCGTCGAGGGCTCCGCGCACTGGTTTACGGTCACGTGCCTGGTTGTTCTGCTGTCGCTCGTGGTGCACGGCTGGATCATCGCCGCTTTCCTGCGACGTCGCACACCGAAGGCGTCGGTCGGCGAGCGCGCGGTGCTTCCCGTGATCGAAGTGACCGGCGAGCCGGAGCCCGCGCCCAAGGTTACGATCGACGAGGTGCTCCGGCTGCAGGAGCGTGGCGGGCCGGTGATCTTCGTCGACTCACGCGCGTCTCGCAGCTTCAACAGCGACGACCGGCAGATCACCGGGAGTGCCCGCGTCCCACCGGACGATCCCGTTCGGGCTGCGACAGCGTTGCGGTTGGCGCAGCATGCGACGCTGGTCGTCTACTGCGCCTGACACGACGAAGCGACCAGCGCCCGTGTGGCGCGGCAGCTCCGCCAGGCCGGATGGACCAACGCGCGCGCGCTCGAGGGCGGCTGGCGCGCCTGGCTCGATCGCGGGTTGCCGGTCGAGCCGAAGCCAACGACGCAGGCGGCCGCGCCCACGCGCTGAGCGGCGGCCCTTGGTCGAGCTAGTTCTGCTTGGCCTGCGGCGCGAAGTAGAAGGTGAGCTCCACCGTTTCGGAAACGGCCTTGCTCTCGGGCCATGGCGTGCGCGCCGGCTCGAAGCGGATGCCCGGAATCACTTCCTTCACGGCCGCGGAGAGCTGCGGCAGCGGTGAGCTGACCACCGTGAACGTCGACATGACCGGACGACCGGCCGTGTCCACATCGAACCGAATCCGAACGCTGCCACCCGCACCGCCGCGCAGCTGCTGCGCCGGATAGCGAGGCGTTGGGAGAGCGCCGATCATGCGGGCGCGCTGCGGAGTGCCGATCGGTGCCGCCTTCGAACCAGCGAGGTCATTGGCGTCCGTGAGACGCATCAGCGGTTCGCTTCCCACCGGCGGCACTGACATTCGCGACCGGAGAGAGTCGAGCGGGATGTTGAGCCGCATCGTGCCCTGCAGCTTGATCAGTGGCTCGATGGTCGCGGGCCTGGCGCTCGCCTCGGCGCTCCGCGCCGCGGCCAGCTTTGAAGCGGCCGCTACGGAATCCTTGCGTCGATCAGCGGCACCCGTGGTCGAGCCGGTGCCAGCAGCCAGGGCTCCAGCGTGCGTGGTATCCGGTCTGAGCGGCGCAGAGGCCACCGTCTTCTGATCGACCCAGTTCACCTCTGAGGAGCGCATGGCACCCGCGACACCCCACGCGGCAAGCGGCAGTGTGATTGCTCCGACGCCGACGACTGCGGCTACCTTCGGCTGGCGGAGGAAAAGCATGAGTGCCGTCATGCGAGTCGCACTCGTGGTCGCCGGCGCTCTGGTGCCTTCGTCAATCGCGATTTCGTCCTTGAGCGATTCGAGAACGCTGAGATAGGCCTCGGGTTTGACTGGAGCCGGCACCGGCGGCGACTTTCGCTGCAGAGCCGCTGGTGGCGGAACCGGCGACGCTCTGCGCGGCGCCTGCGCCGGTGGACTGGAGGACTTCGCGGGCTGCTCAGCAACGACCGGCTCCGAGTGAAGCAGGAGTGCCGGCTTCTCGCTCAGCACCCTGGACGCGCTGACGCCGACACCATCACCGGGAATCAGCGCAGGTCGGGCGTGCGGACCACTCGGGGATGCGCCACGGTCCAGACTGTCCTCGCCGGCGAGCAGCTCGAGGTCGGCAATGCGCTCACGCGAGCTGCGGAGACTGGCGTGCTCGCGGCCGAGTGTTGCTTCTCGAATTGCCAGCGCGCGCTGCGAAACGTGGAGCGCGTCGGCAAACTTGCCTCGCGCGGCAAAGACCTCAGCCAGATGTTCGAATGCCGTTGCGAGCGTGAAGTGGTTCGGCGCGAGCGTCTGTTCGCGAATCGCGATCACGCGACGCCACAGCTGTTCAGCGTCGTCGTGACGCCCTAGCGCCTGCCGGACCGCCGCGAGGCTCGCGAGCACCGTGACGTATTCCGGATGTTCCTCACCCTTGCCGCGCTTGAGCTCGAGCAGACGCAGCACCAGCGGCTCCGCCAGTGCGTGTGACGATTGCTTGAGGCACAGTCGAACGAGGTCGTTGAGAACGATGACCAGGTTCTCGTCGTCGGGACCCATGGCCTCGACAGACTGGATGGCGTCACGCAACGCACGTTCTGCGGCGGCGCGATCGGACGCCGCCGCGGCGCTGACGGCAGCTTCGATTGCGTGGGTGTAGTGCGAGGTGGGATCAGACATCTTCGCCTGGGACAGCGGGACGACGAAACGACGAGGGGTGGGGACCTTCCGTAGAGCGAAAGCCGTTCTCGGAGGACTCCATTATGTCGAACGACGCTGCTCTTGGCACGTGACGTTTTCGCAGCGGAGGGCGGTAGCGTAACTCGTTTAGCTATAACAACTTGGTTTCTAGCCTTGCAGGCTGGTCGGAGTGGTTCTGCGTAACAGAAGCGTCTGGTTCGGGTGGATTGTGGTGCCGAAGTGTGGTATGAGCGCAACAATCGTTGCGTCGGCGCGGCATGGTGCGCGTGTGCCTGCTATCACGCGCAAAATGTGAGACTGACGTCCTCTACTGTTGCGCAACTGCTTGGCCTTTCGTCGGTTAGACGGCGGCGATGGAGTCGCCAGACAGACTCCACCCTTGCTTCGGGGTTACGCCACCTATGCGCTCCACCAGAAACTGCAGTGCCGTCGTCGCCTTGCTGTGGGCTATCGCCTCCACCTCATCGGCTCAAGCGCGCCAGACAGGAGCTCGGCAGACGCCGGCGACTCGGCAGCCCGCAACGCAAACGCGCCAATCAACGACCCCGGACCAGGGATTCTGGGAGCTCGGCACGGACGTCGGGCTCGCGATCGGTATCAACGATCCCAAGACGCTGTCCATCTCGATTCCGAATTCGAATCTTCGGGCGGGATACTACATCACTCCGGTGCTCTCGCTCGAGCCGCAGCTCTCATTCGTCTCGTTCGCGGCAGAGAGCCAGACCGCGTTCTCGTCGTGGATGCTCAACCTCACCGGTCTCTGGCACTTCTCGGAAAACCGGAGGGAGAACCAGCTCTTTCTCCACCCCGGGATCGCGTTCACCGGCGGATCCGGCTCGACCCACTTCACCTTTCTCAGCGCGGCTGTCGGCATGAAGAAGCCGGTCATGAACGACCGCATCGTACTTCGTGGCGAAGCCGGACTGGGACATCGCCTGAAGGAAGGCGCGATCGACGGAGCCACGAGCATCATCGCCAACTTTGGCTGGTCGATCTACACGCGATAGTTCAGTGTGAGCGAACCGGGTGAGGGCGCGTCACGCACTCACCCGGCGCTCCGCGTTTACTGACACTGGCGGGCGCGACTCGACTTGGTGAAGACGAGGCTCGAGAAGCCTTCCGGCCAGAGCTGCCCATTCGGATAGTGAAAGACGTAGTTGATTCCAGCGCCTGCCGTCAGGACGGTGTACGGGTGTGCCGTCGACGATCCTGAGATCGACCAGGTGAATTCGTTGTAATCGGTCTTCGACGTGCTTCCGTTCGGCTCTTCCCAGTCGCAGGCGGTGCGGTCCGCCCGGAAAATGATGTAATCGGTCGACCCGTCGAGGGCGTGAAAACGCGACCAGAGCCCGACGATCTGCTCCTCCTGAAAATTCAGCGGCGTGGCCTGGGCTCCGGGGCCGGATGCGTCGTCCGAGGAGCACGCCAACACTGTGGCGGCGGCGAGAATCGTTGCGATCCGCCAGGACGCCCCAAGCATTCTTCGCGCGCTGATGTTCGTGAACATGTTCACTGCCTCACGGGTGAGCGGTGATACAGCGTGAGGACAGTGATACGGCTGCGCCGTTCCTCGGGCGTTCCCTGACCGTTCGAGGACGCCAAAAAAAAGGCCCGGCGCGGTCGGATGACCATCGCGGGCCTTTCGCTATAGCAGGGGTGGGACTCGAACCCACGACCCCGGCATTATGAGACAGGGGCTCACGGGCTACAAGGTCCCCTGCCCTCTGAGCTCGTGACAGGCCGTGACAGCCCGCGACTCGGATTACCGTCGTCGTGGTCGCTCTCATGGTCGCAGTCATGCTGCCACCTTCGTCGCGAGCCGAATCGCGATCTCATCGAGCAGCTCCTCGGGAATCGTCCAAAGACCGAGGGCGCCCTTGTAGGGAATCGGCTCGGCCAGCGGCTGCACTCGATCGAGCGTGAACGCAAATCGACCGAGCGAAAAGTCTCCCATCTGCCGTTCGGTCCACTTGTAGAGACGGCCATGCTCGCCGTCGGGGAAGCGCTCCTCGTCGAGCTCCGCCTGGGTGAGTGATCCCGTCGGCCGGCAGTCGACGATCTCCGCCACGGCTATGATCGCGCCGAACGGCAGGACGTCCACGAGCTTCGGGCCATCGCCCATGCGCACTCCCGTCGCCCACATTGCGCCGACCCAATTCCAGCAGCACGAGAGATACAGCAGCTCGTGGCGCGTGAACCCCTTTGCGGCATGAATGGCGATCGCTCCGCGGTACCGAGTCGACCACGATCGCGTCTCGAGACGCTTGGAGCGCAGAGCGGCCGCCGTCGCCCACGGCTGCGTCAGGGTAAGCCCCTTCATGATCATCAGATCACCATCCGATAGTCGAAGCTGACGAGCTTCCGCTCCATCGCCGGCGTGGCGACGCGTCGCAGCTCGCGATCGAATTCCTCCGCGTTCTTGCCCTCATCGACGGCGACGCGTGTACCGAACAACAGGAATGGCACGCCCTGCTCCGTCGTTCCCTTCCACACACGCGCCGGGACGTCGACGCCGTTGATGACGAACGTCGCGATCTCGTCGGTCGACTCTATCGTCGCCTTCATTCACTCCCTTCCTTCGCGATCTGCTGATCGCGTTCGGTGGCCATGGCTTCCCACTTGTCGCGCTCCTGGTGGGTCGGCTGGAATCGACCGTAGACCCTGAGTGCGAGTACTCCGTTCGCGTGCCCGAGCTGCCTCGAGACGGCCTCGATCGGCCAGCCCGATCGCACCGCGCGGACCGCCCACGTGTGCCGGTGGTCGCGCATCGTGTAGCCGCGATAGATCTCGTGCTTCTTCTCGAGGAGCGCGTCAACGGCGTCGTTATGCGCCTCCTGCGCTTTCCAGCGATCGGGGATCTCGTCGAAGAGACGCGCGTCCGGATGTCGACCCTTGAGCAGCTCCTGGACGTACGGCCACGCCCAATCGGCAACGCGGACGACGCGATCGCGCGCGTGCGTCTTCGTCCCGGCCGCGCGGATCTCACGCTTCTTCTCGTCGACGTCGCGCTTGCGGAGCTTGAGCGCGACTGACACCTCGATCCCGGATCCTGCGAGCAGTGCGGAGTAGATGCGATACTGCCCGGGCTGCGCGTCCGCCAGGCGCTGCGCGTCCGGCGTGTCGAGGAAGAGCACGCGCGGATCCCCGGCCGGCGGCAGCTCGACGTCGCGCATCGGATCGTGATCGATCACACCGCGGCCCTTGAGCCACCGCGTGAACCGACGCATCCCATCGCCACGCTTCCGGACCGTCGACGGCGTGACCTTATCCATCGTCTGGATCCACGCGGTGAGCGCGACGGGCGTCAGCTGCGAACGAAAGAAGGGCTTGCCCTCAGCGATGAGCGTACGGACGCCGGCGACGTAGTGCGCCGCGGTATCTGCCGAGATCCCGCTCGAGGGCCCCTCCATCACCTTGAGGAACTTGTCGACCAGCGGCTCGAGGTCGGTCTCGACCAGCTGCGCGCGCAGTGCTTTGATACGCTCGTCGACGCTGGGCTCTTCACGCACGCCGGTTTTCTCGTCGACGCGATCGCTCACGACGGCCGTCCAGCGACGCCATAGATCGGACAGCGTCCAGCGCGCCGGCGTCGACGTCACCATCTCGAGGACGTCCCACGCGTGCTTCCCTTGGGCGCCGAGCTGCTCGATCATGCGATCGATCGCGCGCGCGGTGAGCTTGTCCTTCGTACCCGTCGATCGCTTCACCCAGGTGCCGTCACGCCGTGGCACCTTGGTCTCGAGGATCTTCCGGCCCTTCGCCTTGAACGCCGTCATGCAGACTTCACCCGTTGAACGCGCGCGCGCGGACTGGCGAGCGCGGCGAGGTATGCGTTGAGGACACTGCGACGGATCCCGAAGCGCGGCTCCGCACCGGTACCTGGCATCGGCGCGCGCGCGAGCTTCCCCGCCTCGACGAGACGATACAGAGATCGCTGCGGATTCTTCCCGCGGAAGCCGAGATAGACTGCCGCATCCTTCATCGGCAGGATCGGATCGTCGACGAGGAGCTCCGGTGCCATCAGCTGAGGCCCTCCGGGAACAGCATTGGACTCGCGGCGAGCTCGCCGGAGCGCGGGATCGTCACGAAGTCGAGCGTCACGAGCTTGCTGACGTACTTGCCCGGCGTGCCGCCCGAGAGGTTGTAGCCGACCTCGGCGCCGAGCGCGGCGCGCGTCAGGCTATCCGGGTAGTAGCGAATGAGCGCGCGCAGGAGCTTCGCCTCGCCGTCGTTCAGGCGCGCGAACACACGGCCGTGCAGCTCGTCGAGCGTCGCCGGCGCCATCACCGTGATCGTCGCATGCCGTCCGAGCTCCGTAAGCGCGAGCTCCCCCTGGCCAGCGATCGCGAGGTAGCCTCGATCGACAAGACCGCTCACATACTTCCCGGGCGTCCCTCCGGACAGGTTGTATCCTGCCATCACGCCCACCTGGGCGCGCGAGGTCCTCGTGACACCGAGCGCGTTCAGCTCGGCGATCGCGTTGAGGATCCGTTGCTCGCCGGCGGCGAGATCGCCGTTGGAAGACGGAGTGCCGTGCGCGTCGTTCCTGACCCCGGGGGCACGGGTACGCACGGCGGTCCCCTGCGTTCGGGCCGGCACGACCGGAGTCGTGGCCACGCGCGAGGCGTGACGCGTCGGCGAAGATGCGATCGCCGGCGCCGGCGGAGTGTCTTTGTGGAGGAAGGCATGGGCACCGCGGAGCTGCTCACCTGCGAGCTCGACGAGCTTGCCGATCTCCTCGAGCCTGCCGGCAGCATTCGCGATGTACTTCAGCGCCTCCTTGTCGCGCTTCCATTCGACCAGGAGCGCGTCCGTGACGGCCTGCTGGATCGTCGCCTCGAACATGGCCGGATCCGGCGCCGCCTTCCCTTTCGCGGCCGCGGCGAGATCTCGCTTGAGCTGCGCGATCTCCTTCCGGAGCTCCTTGGGATCGTCCGCCTTCGCCTTCTCTATCGTGGCGGCCATCGTCGTGCGCAGCTGCTCGAGATCGATCGGGGTGAGCGGCTTCGCGGCCGCCGCGGTGGCGCCGACCGTTGGAGTCGCGGAGACGTCCGCCGTTACCTTATGGGCAATCTGGATCCGCTTCTCGACCTCGAGCCATTGCGGGCTCGAGACGAACGCGGTCCCCTGCGGCAGCCCGGGCAGCTCCTCGACGATGTCGATCTCGAGGTCCTTGTCGTTCGACCATTCCTTAATGGTCTTCCGCTCCTGAGGCCCGCGCATCTGAAAGGCGAAGAGGCCCTCGGTCATGTTGAGGACCTTCTTGTTTACCTCCTGCGGCCGCTGCGAGATGAGCGAGAGCCCGATCCCGAAGTTGCGGCCGAGCTTCGCGAGACGCGTCCAGTGATGGAGCATCGCCGCCTCGGCACCGTTCGGGTTCTGCGGCACGAACTCCTGGCACTCTTCGAGGAAGACGTGCACGGCCGACGGCGCCGCCTTCTTCCGGAAGAAGAAGCGATCGGCGAACTGCTCCGCGAACCGTGCCTTCTGCGCATCGGTCTCGAACTGGCTGACGTCGAGTACTGCGGAGATCCCGCGATCGACGATCAGGTCGGCGACGAGGGCGCCGGCGGCCGGCTCGAGCGGGAGATCGCCGAAGAGGCCTCCGAGGACCGGGATCTCAAATCCCTTCCCGCCGGCGGCGCCGATCCGTAGCCCGTACCACTTGCCGACGGGATCGAGCGCGACGATCTGCGCCTCGATCGACAGCATGAGCTCCGCGAGCTTGGTTGCGGCGTACGTCTTCCCCGATCCGGTGCGGCCGAGGAACGCGAGCTTCTGCGTGACGACGTCGGTCGGCAGCGTGAGCTCAGGCGAGATTCGGAGCTGCTTCATACGTCGGGGTGCTCGGGGATGTGTTCGGGGGTGAATGGCTCCTCCTCCAGCTGACATGCTGCGTCGTGCGTGCAGCCGCAGTAGCGGCACTCCCCCTGCTCGACGAGCTCGTCGACGTGAAGAACGCTGTTATCGTCGACCAGCTCCGCCAGCGAGTAGCGATCGCGGTTCACGTGTTGTCCTCCTGGTCCTCAAGTGCCTCGCGCATCGCTTCGGCGCATGTCGCGCCGCGGCCCTCGGCCTCGTCGGTGCCGCCGCCCTCATCCCAGCCGTGCCGCTTGTCCGCGACGATGATTCGGCAGACGAACCGATTCTTCCGCTTCGTCCTTTCCGGGAAGAACTCGACAACGCGCCCGGCCCTAACGAGTCGCTCGATCTCCGCGAAGTCTGAGAAGTCGTCGGGCTTGCTGGCGGCAGCGTCCGCTGCCCCGGACGCCGAACGCACCGGCGCCCCTCGAGCCAGAGTGCTCCGCTTCAGGCGAGCCGTCGACTTCTGATCGTCGGCGGCCATCTACGCCTTCTTGTAATGCTTGTTGACGAGCTTCGTCATCTCGAACATCGAGACTTTTTTCCGACCACCGAAGACGAGCTTCATCTTCTCGTCGGCGTTGATCATCCGACGCTCCTTCTTGTCCTGGAGTCCGTGCTTCTTGATGTACGCCCACAACTTCTGCGTGATGTCGGTCCGCTTGAGCGGCTTGTCGCCGACGATCGCAGCGAGCACGGCGTCGGGCTGCATCGGCTTCATGAGGTCGGGCACACTGCGGGCGCGCGCACCCGACTTTTTCGGCGCCGGATCCGGCAGCTTTACCTTCTTGAGATCTACCTTTGCCAGCGCGGCCGCTTCCTGGATCCGCTGGGGTCCACCGGTGGAGTACGGTGAGACATAGAGGTCGGTCGAGAGCAGCAGCTTCACCAGCGTCTGAGCGATCTGCGCCTCGCTGAGCTTCTCCGCCCAGCTCGTGATCGTGCCGGCGTAGTCGGGGCTGTACTTCCCCTTCTTCGGCTCGAGCCCAAAGGCCTTGCAAGCAACGCGGAGGCTGTCTTTGTGCATTTCGCGGATGACGCCACGAATGACGAAGAGCAGCCACTTCTGATTGAGTGAGTCCGGCAGCTTCGCACCGATCGCGTCGTACTGCGCGCGCCGCAGCGCCGCTCGCTTCTTCGCCTCCCGGACGCGCTTGCGCTCCGCCTCATTGACGGGGTTCGGCTCGCGCACCTTCGGCGCCGGCTTGCCGCGATCGCGCGCGGCGACGTCCTCGGCCAGCCTCGTGATCCGCTCGATCTCCGGCGTGAACTTCCTGCCCTTCAGCTCGATGACGAGCCCGCGGAACTCCTTCTCGAGCTCCTTCGGGATCTCACGCATTACGCCAAAGCAGATCGTACGCTCGATGATCTGGCGTGCCTGCTCGAGCGGAACGGCACGGCCCTGATCCTCTGCCTCGCTGAAGGCCCAGTTCTCCATCATCTGCTCGACAGCACGCTCGAGCGTCTTGTTCGGTACCTCGCTGAACTGGCGGACGATCGGCGCCGCGGCCGCGGAGAGCACGCCTTTCGCGAAGAGCTGGTGGAAGGCCTCGGGCGCTTCCGCGAGAGCGAGCCGATCGCCGATCGTGCTCTTCGGCCGGCCGAGCACCTTCGCGAGCTGCGCCGCGTTCATGCCGGTGAGCTCCTGGACGCGCTTCCAGGCCTTCGCCTCCTCGAGTGCGGTGAGCGGCTTGCCGGTGTTGGCCACGGACTGACGGACGAGACGCTTCGCTTCGTCGTCGACGTCCTTGCGTACGATGGCCGGAATGAGCTTCCGGCCAGCCTTCACGGATCCACGCCAGCGACGCTCGCCGTCGACGATCATGTACTTCTCGTGCTTCGATGCCTGTCCCTTCGTGGTGAGCGCAAACTCGCCGGCGTGCGGATGCGGGCGCACGGTGATCGGCTGCAGGACACCCTCCTGCTCGATCGACGCTGCGAGGTCGGCGTCGACATCCTGCCGCGGCTGGTGCGGATCCGGCGCGATGTCGTCGACGTTGAGGTGGACAACCTCCTCCGTCTCATCGGCCTTGAGCTCCGCCGCCGGCTGGAATGCCGCCGGATTCGTCGTCGCGACCTGATCGAGCGCGCGGTCGAGTACCGCTTCCGTTGCGGTAGCCATTAGTCGGCCCTCGCCTTGTCGCGCGCGCTGCGGCTCATGATGTCGCTCACCTTCTCGGGCTCCCCACGCTTGCCGCGCTCCTTCTTCGGCTCGGCGCCCTCGAACAGCTCACCCTGCGATCGCTCGCCCTCGAGGTAGGCCTGCGCCTCCTCACACAGCGTGTCGAGCGCCTGGTCCATGCCGGCCAGGAAGAAGTTGTTGCCAGTCTCCTTGTCCTCGATCTGCTCGCGGAGGTGCGGCGAGTTGAGCGCGATCGGCGCGGCGCCGTGTGGGCACTTCCGCGACGCGGTGAGGACGACGCCGCGGCGGCCGTCCTCTTCCTTATTGATCGATACGCCCGTGATCTTCGTCGACTCCTTCCAGCTCGCCGGTGCGCCGATGATGGTGAGGAAGAACGGCAGAAAGGCCTGCATCGCCGTCTGGAATTCCGGCCGCGGGAGCTCCGGGCAGACCGTCTCGTGACTCGTGAGCTCCTCGACATCGCTCGCGGTCTTGCGCCGGCTCTGCCAGTGCAGCGCGAGGTGCTTCGACGTCGTCACGATCTTCGTGAACTGCGGCTTTCCGTTCTTGGCCATGGGGATGCTCCCGTGGGTTTGTTAGCGCGTACCGCGCAGGAGCGCGATCGCAGTGAAGTCGGTCGGTGATCCTTCGGCTTGCCACTTCTCGAAGAGCTCGAGGAACTGCGGGTAGCAGTGCGCGGCCGCGGCCGCGCGCGGGATCAGGCGGCCCTTGTAGTACCGGCCGCGGATTGCGTTCTCGAGCAGAAACTCCGCCTGCGCCTGCTCGCTCGCGCCGAGCTTCGTCGCGATCGCGTCGGTGATCACGAGGAGGTAGAGGAACTTCTTCGCGCCGGCCGGCCAGTCGCCGACCGGGACGCACAGCTCGGTCCCGCACTTCGGGCACCTGGTCTCCGGGCCGTCGAGCAGCTCGAAGCACGCGCCGCAGCGGCGAGTGGTCGCAGTGATCGTCATGCGGTCCTCTTCGCCTTCTGCTTGCCGATGGTCTCGACGACGGATTCGCTCGCCCCACCGATCGCGACGAAGACGTCCTGGTCGCGGGCCCCCAGCAGGAACGTGTCCGGGATGCACGGCTTGTGACCGTTCTCGCGGCGCCAGACATCCTGTTGGATCTCCTCGACGATCTGGCGGATCGAGCTCTCGAGGTAGCCGGCATACTTGCCTGGCACGCGTGGGATCGGTCTCACGCGGCCCTCACCGAGTAGCGATCGAACGCCGAGATCTTCTGAACCGAGCTGAGGTCATCGCCGCCATAGATCTCCTTCCGGAGCCAGTCGCGCTCCGCCTGGACCTCATCGGCCTTCACGTCCTTCGCCCAGCAGCGCGTCGGCTCCGGGTACCAGCGGTAGCGGCGCGTCCGGAGCTTGTCCTTCACGCCGAAGGCGGCGGCGCGCGCGTAGACCCGGAGCGTCGGCTGCCGGACCGAGTCGAGCAGCAGCTGCGCGGCCGACTTCCCGCCGGCGCGTGGCGTGGCCAGGAGGTGCACGCCGGCGAGACAGTCCGCGAGCGCGTCGTGGGCGTCGTAGAACTCGCCGCACAGCATCACCATCAGGTAGTCGAGCTTGAGGCCCGTTGATCCGAAGGCGGTCTCCCACGGCACGTCACGCTGACTGCACGCCCAGGCGATCTTGTCGAAGCCCGGGAAGCGCGCCTCGATCATCTTGCGATCGAAGTCGGCGTTGTGCGCGATGACGAGCTGCACACCGTCGCGGATCAGCGCGACCTTTTCGTCGTCGATCTTCTGTCCCTTGAGCCGCTCATCGGTGATGCCCGTGATGCGGACGATGTCCTCCGAGAGTGGGATCTTTGGGTCCTCGAGCGCGCTGTAGGTCGGTCCGACGTGACCGATGTTGCCGGCCTTGTCGAACTCGAACTGGACCGCGGCGAATTGGATGACCTTGTCGAGCTCCGTGTTGAGCCCCGTCGTCTCGACGTCGACGAAGAGCCCGACCTTCGGCTCGTCGACGATGCCGTACGCGTGGCGCGGCCGGAACCGGCGGAGCACCCGGTAGTCCGGATTGCCGTCGAGCTGCAGCAGCGCCTTCCCGACGTCGCCGCCGATCACGCGACCCTCATGATGCGACGTGACCAGCCCTCGAACAGGCTGTGCGACTTCTGCAGCTTTTCCTTCGCCTCGTCCATCGCCTCGAGGAATTGATCCACCGCGGCGGCGAGCAGCGCGATGAACTTGTCGTCGCGCGTCTGCCGCACGAGCGCCGGCGGCAGATCCGGATTGTAGGAGAGCGTATCGGACCACTCGCGCTCGGCGATCCAGAGCTGCCCCTGCACCTGCACCTTGTAGCCGATGCCTTGGGCGTCGAGCATGTAGCCGACGTGATTCGGCGCGGACGGACACTTGATCTCGAGCAAGCCGTCGCTGCCGACCAGCTGATCGGGTGACGCGCCGGCGCGCCCGTTGTCGAGCGTCAGGAACCCGACCTTCTCGAGCTTCACGCCATCGTGAAGCAGCTCGTAGTAGCTGAGCGCGCGCTTCTCGAGGACGGTGCCTCGCTGCATGAAGCCCGAGCTCGCATCGTCCATCGGCACGCCGAGCAGCTGCTCAGCGAGCAGCGTGTTCATGTACTTGTCCGCCGACTGGCTGGGCTTCCCGCTCGGCGTGATGATCTTGTCGAATTGCGACGCGGTGGGGATTCCGAGGCGCAGCATCTTCCACTCGGGCCCACCCTGTTCGACGTCGTGGCGGATCATCGTACACCTGCCGGCGTGATCTCATGGAGGGACGTGGGCGGGACACCCTTCGCGGCGAGCTCGCCGGCGGTATGAACGCGCGCGGCGTTCAGCCACTGCATTGCCTCTTCGAGGCATCCGTGTGGCGTGGCGGCAGCATCGTCGGCCATCTGCTCCGGCGTTCCTGGGCGGCGAAGCCCTCGAGGCGCCGCCGGACCTGGAAGGACGATCAGCGGCGCAGGCGGCGCCGGGAGCATCGCGATCGCCGCCATGACAGAGATACGAGCGCTGTCGATGAGGGCGCCTGCGAGCGACTCGATGTAATGGGGCGTGCTTGCGTCCGGAGCGGAGGCCTGCGGAGCGGAAGCATCGGGACGGCGGCTCATCGGATACCCGCCTTCTTCTGCTTGTCCTTCTCGAGTTTCGTGCGCAGAAACGACACCGCCTCGCGGTACCGGCTGAGCGGCAGCTGCGCCAGCGACTCGACACCGAGGTGCGCGAGGAACTTCGGGAGATCCGGCTGCGCCTCGGTGACGAGGTCCTCGATCTCCTGCAGCTGCTTCGGGCTGATCGGACGCGGGTCGACACTCGCGCCGCCACCGTCGTAGTCGTCGTCGCTCGTCGTGATGCCCAGCGCCGCGGTGAGCGACTGCCGCTTCGCGAACGTCGTCGCGGACGCGACCTTTTGCTGCTCGCTCATGCCCGGGTTGTTGCTGGCGATCGGGAGCGAAAACAGCGCCGGCGCTGCGACGTGACCGTTCTTGTGGCGCACCACGCACTCGCACACGAGCCAGCCCTTCTCGGTGATGCTTGTGTTCCAGGAGTAGGACAGGCCGCACTTCGCGAGGATGGGATTAACCACGCGCGCGATCGCATCGAGCTCGGCGTACGTGTACTGGTATCCGCCCCCGCCGCTGGTGGTGATCTTCGCCTGCTTTGAGTGCGTGATCGGCGGGCATTCAGCCTGAAACGCCGCCATGGCTTCGGCGAACTCGATCTCGGCATTCCGCTTGTACGCGCGCTCCTGCAGTGCGATCAGCCGCTCGAGCTTTTCGACGTCGAGGTCCTTCTCGATCGCCATCTGCAGCAGCATGCCGACGGTCGGCTCGGCGACCGCAGTCGGGCCATCACGCTGCTCGAGGCCGCGCGGCGGCTCTCCGCGCTTCACTACCGCGGACGGCGCGGGCGCCTCGACGTCGCGCACCTTGCGATCGGCGTCGAGCGGGAGCTCAGGGGCTGCGGTCTTCGTCATCGGGCACCTGCCTTGAGCAACTCGACCGCGTTGACGATCCGGCGCTCCATCGCTTCGATGTCGGCGACGTTGTAGCCAACCATTGGGCTCGAGACCAACGGCTGGCCCGTGGACCGAAGGATCTGCAACGCGTCGCCGAGCTGGTCGCTTGCGCGGCTCAGCAGTGACTGCGGGATCGCTTCACCATCGGCGCGCTGGCCATCGACGACTTGCGGGTCAGCGCCGTCCGCTTGAGCGCGGCCGGATCCGGCGCGCGCGAGCGAGCGCTCGAGACCGTCGATGAGGCCTGCCGTCGACGTCGGTGAGGTCGGTGAGGTTGCGGTGTCTGAATCGTTTCGCATTATTTCTCCCTTCGTTGGTTGAGCCGCCGATCGGGATCACCCTGCCAGGGCCCGGTCGGCGGTTTCGCTTTATCCCGCCATCGCCAGCCGGAGGCGGAGTGCCGCCAGCCGTTCGCGCGCGCGCGCGTCGCGTCGATCGAGCTCGTGCCGCTTCACCGCGCTCGCCGAGAGCAAGCGCTCGATCGCGTCGACGTCGTCTTCGTTGTCGAGGACCTCGTCCTCTGCGGTCGCGTCGACGTACTCTGCGCGGTTCTCGCGCTTTATCTCCCGGAGAAGCGACGGACCCGCGATCGCGTGCGTCGACCCCGTAACGCCCTCGAGCTTCATCCGCCGGCGCTGCTCGATTGCGCAGACCAGCTGCAGGTAGGGCTCGGTGATCTGTCCGAGCGGGACCTCGATGTTGTCGGCGTCCTCGAAGGAGACGGCCAACATCATGTGAATCGGCATCGCCTTCGCCGACGCGATCGAGCGGCGCAGCTGCTGCAGGTACGCGTCGCGCGGCACGGGCCCGGCGACGAGCAGCTCGGCGATGCGCTGGGCGATCGCAGCGATCACCACACTGGTCGAGTGAATCGTGGTCGACATGGCGGCACCCATGGCGCTTACTTGGCCGCCAGCTGCTTACCGGACTTCTCCATCGCCTGCTCGACGGAGGCGCGAGTCACGAACGTCATGCCCGCTTCGACCTTCCCTTCCAATTCACCGGCAACGATCCGCGTCAGCACCGTCTGCCTCGTCGTTCCGAGCGCAGCTGCGGCCTTGCCGAGCGTCATCCAATCGCCTTTGCCTTCGGTCTCCTTGCGGGTAGCGGCTTCCGCCATACCTTCTCCTATAGATGTAGCACGTCTGTAGCTGACGTGCTTGAGAAAGTAATGTCGGACATTACTACGTCAAGTCCGAGTTTACACGCGTGGAGAACCGTGCCTTCCGATCAGCGCACTCTCGGACAACGGCTGAAGACGGCGATGCGCGCCAAGCGCATGTCACGCGAGCATTTAGCGGAGATCGCCGGAGTTCACAAAGGCACGGTCTCGTACTGGGTCGGCGACCACTTCCCGCCCGGAGATGAGAACCTCGACGCGATCGCCGTTGCCCTTGGTGTAACGTCGGCGTGGCTGAAGTACGGCGATGTTCAGGAGGCAGCGGTGCGGGAGCCATCCAGCCCGAGCTATCCGGCCGAGATTGAATTCGAGACGGCGACAGCCGCTCAGCGAGGGCGAGTGTGGCTCGAGCAGTTTCTCCTGGAGCTCGCGGAGGAAGGGGCGACCCGGGAATTCATCGACTCGTCGCGTCGACTTCTCATGAATCCAGACAACTACTCACACGGTTTCGGCGCCGCGGCCGGACAGCGAAGTGAGATGGACGATGATCAGAAGCTGCGACACATGCAGGCGCTCGCTGTAGGTGTGCGTGCGGCGTTGAAGGACCGACTCAAGAGGGGACGTGCGAAGTGAAACGCATCGCAGCAACGCGTTGCGAGCAGCTCGACGCGATCATCCGCGCAAAGCGACGACGACACCCGGAGCTCGAGCGGCCAATGGACTGGGCCGGGTTTCGGACCGTATGCGATCGCGAGGGCATCCTCGTCGAGCTGGCGGACATCGAACGCGAGGCGTGCCTGTTCAGCGTCGACGGAACGTGGGTGATCGTCGTGAAGCGGGCCGGCGTCCGACAACTCTTCCCGGGAGCACACGAGCTCGGGCACCTCTGGGCGCACGTCGACCAGGAGCCGCTCGGCCGCTTCGAGGCGACCTACCACATGGACGTCGAGTGGGCTGACGATCCGCGCGAAGAAGAAGCAGACTACATCGCGTCACACCTGATCATGGGACCGCCAAGATGAATCGCACGTTGAGTCTGGTGATGGCCGCCGTCCTGACCGGATGCGCATCGATGAAGGCGAGCGAGGCTGCAGCGACCGGGGCCGAGATCACTGTCCAGGTGAGCGCGCCGCTCGACGTCACGCGCAATCGCGTGCTCAAGGCCTTCACCGATCAGAAGCTGACGGTGAGCTCGCAGCAGGATCAGCTGATTGAGGCCAAGCTCCCTCGAGAGACTGGCATGCTCGGGACCTACGATCTTGTCGCCCGCGCCCTGCTGCTCACTCAGGACGGCGGTACGCGCGTCACGCTCTACGGCGAGGAGTACCTCGACGCCGGCGGAGGCGCAACAAACCAGCACCGCGTCAATCCGAATTCCCGCGGCCGCGCGGGTCGGGTCTGGGGCCAGCTCAACGCGATCGCTGACTCTCTCCGGAAGCCCTGACGCGCGCATGCGGCCGGATTCGGCGTTCTCTGCTCTGGTGACGAAAGTCGATCGCGTCGGCAGTTATGCCGGCGCGGTGCACTGCCCTGGCTGCGGCTGGCGGATTGGCCGCGCGGAGTCGCCAGCGATTGGCTACGTGCGGGATTGCCCACAGTGTAACGCTCCTCTCGAGATCCAGGTCGAAATTGACGCGGTGACGATCACGCTCCGTCGAGGCCACGGGTGAACGCCGGCGAGCGGCTCGAGGTCTTCGCGGGCGATCGGCGCGCCGTCGTCGAGAAGAACGTCGGACATCCCGAGGGCTATCTCTGGATCAGCGTCGAAGCGAAGACGTTCTTCCTCGGCGTCCTCGAGAAGCACATGACGCGCGGCGACGTGCGGAAGATGGCAACGGCCTGGCTCGAGCGGCCGGCCGGATCCGGCCGTCGCTCCCGCTAGGTCACTTCTTCGCGGCGATCTGGATCTTCTGCGAATCGCGTTCGCGTCTGAACGCCCAGATGATCGGTGCCAACGGCGTCAGGCACGCAGCGAATGTCAGCAGAGACTGGCCCTTCGCCAGCAGGTAGATACCACCCCCAACTGCCATCACCGCGACGATTCCGGCGAACAACGTCCCCGCGACCTGGCTGAACCCGTTGAAGTTCAGAAACTTCTTTTCCATCGCCTGCCGATGTATCCCCTGAGCCTCTGCCATCGTGATTAGGCGCTCAGTCGTTCCCGGATACAGGGCCTCGAATCGTTCGAGATGTTGCGGGTGCGGAAGCGCTCCCGCATAGAACTCCGTGGTGATCTGCGCGGTGAGCTGCTGTTGAAGGAGTCGCTTACGCTCTTTCTTGGAGAGCGGCCGCAGCGGTGGCATCTGCTGCACCTTCGGCTGCTGCGCCTGCTGTTGTTGCGGCGGCGTGGGCCGATGAGGAACGAGACCGCCCTTATCGTCGCCTTCCAAAGCAGCGCTATTTCTTCTCGCGCGTGATGATGTCGAGCGCGAGCTGGAAGTCCCGTCCTACCATGCGGAGATCGCTCAGCAGCGCTCGTTCGTCGGCTTCGCGGGGCGTGCCGCGTCGCAGCACAGCATCACGGCTCAACCGACCTCCGATATCGATGACGCGCGCGGCGCCGCCAATGAAGCTTGGCCGAGTGAAGAAGTAATCGTCGAACGACATGGCGGTGTCGTGGGTGGTGTGTGTCCCGTGGACGGCTAACGCTAAGGCACGGCAACGCTTGTAGCAACAACGGTGCTGGCCTGCGTTCGACCGTACGCTCTAGAGTATCGGAGGTTTCCGCCGAGGCCGGCTATTCGGTTTGCCTACGGTGCCTCCTTGGAACGACAGTCACCTTGTAGCCAGCTCGCCTAACAGCTCAGGATTGTTGCATTTTTGCCCTCTTGACTATGCGGCCATATGGCCGCATATTCCTCGGCGTCAGGGCAATCCCGCCCGGCATCAACACCGAGGTAGATAGTGCTTGTAGACGCAATGGCAGTCCGTGAACGCCCCTCCTTCCGTGCAAAGCACGTTGGCGCTCACGCCCTCTCGACGGTCGAATTGATCGTCCTCGCGCTCGGCCTCAAGGACACAGCGACGGCTGACGCGATCCTCTCGCAGGCCAACGGCTCACTTCGTCGCCTGTCATCGTCGCTCGACGTCGTCAACGTGAAGGGCCTTACGCCCGCGAAGCGTCGCTCGCTCGCAGCGGCGTTTGAGATCGGCGCCCGCGTGGCAGCAGAAGCGCACGCCACGCCCGCCGCGATTCGCTCGCCGCGCGATGTTGTCGCGCTTTGCGCTCAGCGGATGGAAGCGCTTCCGGTTGAGGAGTTTCACGTTCTCGTCCTCAACTCGCAGCATCACATGGAGCGCGACATTACCGTGACGCGCGGCATCCTGAATAGCTCGCTCGTCCATCCGCGCGAAGTGTTCCGCGAGGCGATTGCGGAACGCGCCGCCGTGATCATCCTCGTCCATAACCACCCGAGCGGCGACCCGACCCCTTCGTCGGATGACCGCAACGTGACGGACCAACTCGTCGCGGCCGGTCGGTTGCTGGACATTCCGGTGCATGATCACGTGATCATCGGTAAAGGTCGGTATGTGTCCTTTGCCGAGGCGGGCCTCATATGAGGCCCGCTGTCACCGTACGGGAAATGCCGTCTCAGCGCGAGCACTGGCTCGCGCTGCAGGCAAGTCCTGAGAATGCGCGCTGTAGCTGCGGGAACGTGACGCGCTTCGTAGGCATCGACGACCGCGGGTACGGCGGTCCGGAGGAATGCGAGTGCGGCGCGGCAGAACACAACGAGACCGCTCCGATCGCAGACTTTCGCGAGTGCATCTGTATAACGCGACTGACGCAGCCCTACACCGTGCGCCGTGACGACGAGGGCTGCGTGATCGAGTTCGACTACCACCTCTTCACTGGTGGCAGCTGGAACGCCACCATCAGCGAGTACACTAGAATCCGATGCGCAGACTGCGGCGCCGAGCTCTATCGATCGCCCGATCTGCGCAATGACGAGGCGGCCGAATGACGGCCGCCTTGAAGTTGCACCCACCTGGGGCAGACATGGCCAACGACAAGAAGAATCCAGAGCATCAGTATCCGGATCCCGATGACGAAGCGATGGCGACGCCGCGTATGCGAACCGTCGACGGCCCGGGAGCTCCGTACGCGACCTCGAGGAAGAAGTCGGCGCTCGACAAGCTGCTCGAGCAAAGTGGGCTATCCGCCAGGCGGTTCGCCCGGTTGATCCTCGCAGCTCGAGGCGAGCGCACCTTCCGACGATGGCAGGAGGAAGGCGCGCCGGCGGAAGTTGAGGAGTGGGCCGCCGAAGACGTCGTCCGCCTCGAGCGGCGCGGACATCTGTTGCATTTGGTGATCCGCGCGCCGCTCAACGCACGAGACGATCGGCGATCGGCCGCCGGCGAAAATGAGTGACATACCTACTCGGCTGCTTACGCGCGTCCTGTCGGAACGAACGCCGTTTCGGACGACCAAGACTCTGCGACCCGAAGGCGAACGCTTCGCGGAATGGGCGGAATTGACGCACGGATTCTACCAGCGCATCGACCGCGCAACTGCGGTGATCGCTGACGATGTCATGGCGTGGCACAATGGTGCGATCAGCGTGCGCATGTCGACGTCGGCTCGATGTCTCGCACCGTTCGCGCTGACGTGGGTTGAGTATCGCTGGAAGAACATGCTGCGCGGCACGCTTGTAGAGCGAGTAGAGGAAGCCAACGGTCGGTGGCGCTTGGACATGTGGGGCTGCGACGGCGACACCACTCCAGTCATGTTCTTTCCGGTCCAGGCGAGAGTGACCCTCACCTCAGAAGGCAGATTCGAGGACCCGGCGCAGGAGGACCACGAGGACGCCTTTCAATGTCGACCCGTCCTGGACGAAAAGGATTGGCCAGGCGGTATGGGTTCCATGATGCAGCTCGCGAGCGACACCGCCAAGGTAGCGCTGATGTCGTTTCGGTTCATGAATGCGGTTGGAATCGAACTCGCCGACGTGAGGGCGCCCCGTCACGAACGACGGCAAGCGGAGCGGAGTGGGCAGAAGCTTCCCGAATTCAAGACTCTCGTAGTCCGCGGAATTAAGGACGCGTCGCCGGCATCAGGCGTTGAGGGCGCGAGTGAGGGCACGCGGGCACTTCACCTTTGTCGCGGCCACTTTGCGGACTACACGAAGGGAAAGGGACTCTTCGGCAAGCTGAAGGTCGAAGTGTTCGTGCCCGAGCACGTGCGCGGGAATCCCGACCACGGCACCGTCATCAAGGACTACCGCCCGCGTCCCAATGTCCGCGTCGCCGGATCCGGCGACAACCAGGAGTGATGCGGTTCGCGTTCGAGCGGACGCATCAGATCGAATCGATGACCTGCGAGAAGTGCGGCGGTCGCGGTAAGGCGGCGCTCGCGCGCGATAGCATCGGTCGCAGCTCTGACTGCTGGTATTGCAAAGGATTGGGTTGGAAGCCGACGCCGGCGGGAAAGGAACTGTACTATCAAGTGCTCGCGCTGCTGGGCATCTCGGTGACGCGCTGGCCGACGCGCATCGATCCGTGGCTCGTGCGCGGGAAAACGTTTTCCGCGGAGCAGCTCGCGCGCGTCGACGCGTTCATGGCGGAGCGCGTCGGCAAGGGAGCAGTCGCCGGCAAGCGCTGATCGGCGAGCTCCCTCGAGGAGCTCAGCTGCGCCGCGGAAGTACTCGGGATACTCGAGCCAGATGAACATGGCGAGAGGGTAACCGGATCCGGCCAGCCGGCCGTGATCATTCCATTGCGACCGGTACCCAACGCATCCCGCTCACCGCGGGGTCGCCAGAAACGCATCACCATCATGCCGTTGCGCCGGCACGGACGCGATCGCGCGGAGGTGCCACACGCACACGCCGACCGTGATCGCGAGCAGCAGCACCACCAGAACCAGTCGCCGGCGGGTCATTCGGTCCTGCCCAGCGCCCGCACGATTGGCGGCATCGAGCGATAGAGCAGCGAGTCAAAGAGCGTGTGGCAACGGCCGCCGCGCTTGAAGATCACCAGGCTCGCGAACGCCAGAGTATCGGCCTGTCGCGGTGGCTGCGTGAGTCGGTTCTGCACCACCACCGAGTCGATGTTGAAGGGCAGCAGCTGGCCGTCGATGAGACGCCACTCCCGGGTGTATTGGACGAAGCTGTCCGGGACGACCAACGGCGCGGCGCACGTGATCGGCGTGGACTGCGGAGCGGTCGTGTCGGTGCACGCCGTGAGGAGCACCGCGAGGCCGAGAAGATGTAATCGTCGCATGCGCGCACGATTCGGCGCGCAAGGCCTCGGGGTCTACCACACTCCCGATCGCAAGTGTGGAACTACGCCTTCCCTCGCGGCGCGTTCCGACGTCGGGCGCGCCGCGGTGGCGTCCTCGCCCAATCCTCCCGATCGACGCAGGGCGCCGGCGACGGATGGAGCTGCACGGTCGAATCGGCAAGCACGTCCAGACGGCCCGCGCGCAGGAAGGAATGCATGCGATACGGCCGCAGCTGCTTCCCGTTCTTCACATCGAGGGCGAGGAACGACGGAAGGATCGTCGGCGCTTCACGGTTGCCGTCCCAGCCCCAGACGTTCGCGCAATCGTCGGCGATCTCCGCCGGCGTTGCGTCGAGGCGATGCCCCGAGTTCCCGCGACGGAACGCCTGCCGCTCGTAGTGGTGAGACATCTGCGGATGGGTCGCACAGATGTGCGTGCACGGCCGCTCGGTGCAGGGCGTCAGGATCAGGTAGTAGACTGCGCCGTCCTCGCCCCGCTTCTCGTCGCGCTGGAAGTTGATGCTCTCGATCTGAACCGTGAACGCGCTCAGAAGACGTACCGGATCCCGAGGAGGGCGCGCGTCCGGACGACGCAGCGGCCTGCTGAACATTCGGCAGCCGACGGGATCGCGACGTCGGCCGCGGCGCCGGCGTGGATCCCACCCAGGATCCGGAGCTCGACGCCAGCGCGCAGCACGGGAGCGGCGCTCAGGACGTCGTACGCCCCTTCAGTCCACACCTGCAGTCGCTTCGGCCGATCGATCGGGCGCGCGCGCGCGACCGCAAGCTCCGCGCGGAGTGACGCTGCGACGATGCTATCAGCGGTGTGGCGCTCGTCGCACGTGCGCACGACCTCGTCGCACTTCGCGAACGTCTCGCGCTCGCGTGATGTCGCGGATCCGCTCGAGATCACCTGGTCGCGATGCGACTGGTATGACTTCTTCGCGCGGAGGTGGACGGTGTCCTTCGTCGCGGCCGCGAGCGTCGCGGCCCGGGTCGCATCGGCGACGCGCGCGGAGTCGGCACGCCACTGCACGAGGCGCCCGCTCTGCCAGGCACCGAACTTCTGGTAACCGAACACCGCGCCGGCGCCGACCAGGACGAGCAGCAGAAACGCGACCGCGGTCCTCACAGGATCCGCTGCAGCAGCCAGACGATCCCGTCGCCGATAGCGTTCACGGTGCGCTCGAGCAGGCGTCTCACGCGCGGAGTCGCTCCGGATCCACGTACCCGAGGACGTCCTTCCGTGTCATCGGCCCGATGTCGACGGCGACCCCGTTATTCGACGCGGTGCCGGCATAGCTTCGGTTGCCCTCGATCGTGAGCATGAGATGCTGGCCGAGCTCGGGCTCCGCCAGGCGCACGACGATCCCGATGTGATGCGCGTCGCCCCACTCGACGACGGGCCCCTTCTTCTTCAGGCCGTATACGACGAAGTCGCCGGGCTGTGGCTTCGCATTCCAGCGGCCCTCGCGCACGTAGGGCAGCCACGTGTCGGTGAGCGCAAACCCCTGCGGGACCTTGAGACCCATGTCGGCCGCGACGCACCCGCACCAGATCGCGCACCAGTACGGTCCTTCCTTCTTCTTGTCCGCCGGCGGCGGGAATCCCGCGCGCGCGGCCATCTTGTCCAGGCGCGTGCCGCGGTTGGATCCGTTCGGCACCTCGAGGATCCCGACGTCGCGGTCGGCGCGGAGGAGCAGCTCGAGCGCGAACGGTGTGCAGTTATGCCCAGGCACGAGCCACCCGAACTTGTTCGGCGGCGTCATGGCGGGGATCGTGATCAGGGTCATGATCAGTCGTCCGGTTGCGTTCGCGTCGTCGTATCGGACTGCGCGCGCGAGACCTCGGCGGTCGCCGGCGTAATCGACACGCCCGGCGGGAGCGGCGCCGGCGGCGGTGACGGAGGCCGTGGCGCCGCCGGCGGTGCTTCGACGTTTACCTGCGAGGGCGCCTCCACGTTGACCGGCGACGTGCCCGCCTGCTTGTACCGGAAGTCGGTGAAGCGCTTGCCGATCATGCCGATGTTGGCGACACCGGCGAGCGCCCCAAGGAAGAAGAGCCAGGCTTCGTATCCATCCGGAAAGGAGAGGCCGCGAAGGAGCCGGCCAGCCACGATCAGTCCCGTGATGAAGATCAGCAGCAGCGCGACGACGACCTGGCCGCCCTGCGTCGGAAAATCGGACATGAACTTTTTCATTCGTGTCGCTCCAGACGTTGGGTGAGTCGTCGCGCAGCGTCGCGACGCTGATCGGCGATGTAGCCGGAGAGCGTGCCGGCCAGCTTGCCGCGATCGCGCGGCGTGGGCGTCGGCGCCGAGAACCTGCCGGTCTTGAGCTCGTGCTTCACGCGGCCGAGATGGCGCATGGTGGAGAAGACGAGCAGGAACGCGACGGCCGTCCGCTCCGGCGCGATGAAGAAGAGCGTGAACGTGATGACGCCGCCGATCGCGGCGGCCACGATGGCCCATTCCCAGAGCGTCATTGCGGCGGTCCCTCCATCACGGGCAGATCATCCCCGCGTCGGCGCCGCATTCGCGCGCGACCTTGCAACTCCTCGAGCGCTTCCACCGCCCGGCGCCGGCGCGTTTCGCTCACGCGTCGGTCGTGCGACGCGAGCCCGACTTCGTCCAGGAGCGTGTTGGTCTCGTCCTGCCGGTCCTGATGCTCGGCGACGATCGTGATGAAGAGATCGAGCTCGTCGAAGATCAAGTTCTGTCGCTCGAGCGACAGCATGACCGGCCCCTTCAGCGGCTCCAGGGCCGTCTGCATCGCGGGCTCGAGCGCTGCGGTGATCGCCTCGGTGAGTCGCGCACGACGCCACTTGATGTACGGCTTGATCGCCCACTGGATGAACGCCCCCGCGAGCGCGAACAACCCCGCCGCTTTCGTGAGTAGCTCGAGGATGTCGGCAAGTCGATCGGCGCCGTCCGGTGGGAGCTGCGGGGCTGGCGGGTTCATGCGCGGCGATATGCGATGTGTCCCTGGACCTGACAGGGGTTGCTCACCATGTGTGTATCTAGCAACGGGTCCATCTGTCCTGACCCGGTGTCGCCTATCGAGAAATAGAGATTCGGGCCGTTTCCCTCGGTCAGCCACGCCGTAATCGCTTGCCCCGCCGCGAGTCCGGTCATCCCGGCATGCTTGACGGCACCGCTTGCGCGCCCTGAGAGGTCGTGAACTATCTCGTACGGAAGCGCATCGAGAAGAATCGCCTGTCCGGATTCCGACCCATTGTTCGTGATCGTCACGTTATACCACACGTTGACTAGATCGCCGATCCGGACCCAACGCACGACCGGATACCCTGTGAAATAGGCCACGCCTGCACCGACCCCACCAAATCCGAACGCCAGCGTCGGAACGAGCGTGCCTTCTTCGTAGTCGCGATACAGCTCCGTCACACCATCGCGGCGGACCCAGAGGCCGTTGTCTCTTACCCAGACATCGCCATCGGTGACGTCCGCGGGATCGTCGCTCCGCTGGACGTTGACGCCGGCGAAGTGGGGAATGGGGGCGGTGATTTCAGCCATCAGAGCACCACGCGTGAATTGTTCAGGAGGTAGAGCTTTCGGTCTTCAGCGTCTGGATCATCGTCGAGCACGACGCGATCGCCGGAGTCCACGACGACGAACGCCGTCGCCTCGGTCGACTTGAGGCCGGAGCCGAGCACGAAGCGCCCGCTCAGCGACGGATGGTCCATGAAGTACGCCGCGACCGGGATGTTCTCCGCCGGATCCGTATCACGCTCGGTGGCGGTAACGGTCGTGTGCCTGGGATCAGCGGCCATTGCGCTTTTCCCATTTGGCGAGGTCGGCGCTCGCTTCCGTGTACTGACGGTCGCGCTGCACGGAGATCTTCGTCAGTTCGCGAAGCGCCTCCGTAGCGATCGCCGTCGCGCGCTCGCACGCGGCTTCGGTCTGATTCAACATCTCCAGCTTGCCGCGCAGATCGTTCGGAAGCTCAGGGTCGTTCTCGGCGTCCGCGAGCAACGCGCGATACTGTGACGACTGCGCGCGCTCCTTCGAGACCAACGCGAGCAGCGGACGCATGCACTCGAGCAGGTCCGTTTTGCAGCAATGCGACGGTTTCTTGTGCTCTGCGAAGATGGCTTTGACCGATGGGATCATAGTCCGTTGGCCTGTGAGGGCATGCTGTAGGTGATGGAATGGCGTCCCCACCGGAGGTGGTTGTCATCCACGGTGTCGTCGAGGTCGACGTTGAATTGCCCATAGATCAGGTACCGGGCACCGGTCGTTGAGTCGGAGAACGAGGCCGTGAGCGTCTGCCATCCCACCGCGCCAGGCGCCGACGGGGAAGCGATCGTCGTGACGGTACCGTCGGACGCGATCTCCCGGAGGCTTGGGAGGACGGTGTCCGTTCCCCCGGTCGACGCGTCTTTGTACACGTCAAACGAGATCGACGTGGCGATGCAGCCCTGGGGAACCTGCAGGTCGGCAGTCAGTCGCAGCGCGTGCGGCTCGGTAATCGTGCCGCTGCGCTGGACGCGAACGATGCCGTTCTCCTTGACCAGGTAGGCGATGCCCGGCTCGTCGGTCGTCGGCTGCTCGATGTTGACGGATCCGGCCGAGAACAACACCGTCTTCGTCGCGGTGGCATCGTGCCGCGTGATCTGGATCCGCATCGACGTGCCCTGAAAGCCGCCGGCGCTATTCTCCGAGAATGGGACGAACGTGGCGAAGGCCGAGCTGGCCAACGGAACCGCGGAAGGCCCAGAGACGCTGACTTGCCGGCCGTTGACGACCGTGCCGGTCGCGAGCACATCGGCCTCAGTCGGGAAACCGACCGTGCTCGTCTTGTACTTGTACGACGCGGTCCACGCCGCGCCGTCGGTGCCGAAGGTCGAGTTGCCGGCGTTGTCGAACGCGCCCCAGCCCTGCGGGATCTCGCGCGCGCCGACGCGCTGCACCGTGAACGTCCACGGCTTGCCCATCGTCGCGTTCGGGCCGACCGGCAGCAGTATCCCGTAGGTGATCTCCCCGTCCCCCGGGATCGCGACGTCCGTCTCGATCGTGTCGGGCGTGAAGCGCGCGAAGGGCACGTCGGTGAGCGATGGCCACGGATCCGACGGCACCGGCTGCGCTTCGGTGTTGAGGAAGAGCCAGAGCTCCTCCGCCTGGCCGCGCACGTACCACCCGAACGTCACGACGTCTTCGTCGCGCGCGGTCTCGCGGAAGTTGGCGATGCGCAGCTCGCGCGTCCCGCGGAGCGCGCTCGCGTTCGCGAGCCACTGGCGGTAGCGCCCTTTCGGCTGCCCACCCACGCCGATCACCGTTCGGAGGTTGCCGTTCGCGATCGTATGGCGGATGTAATCGACGCCACCGTACTGATCGTTGTCGTAGTGCACACCATTCGCGACGAACTTGCCGTAGTCGCCGAGCTGCACGATCCAGAAGCCCGGTGCCTCGTACTGGTGCATGAACGGCGGGAATGCGATGTCGGAGAGCATCGATTGCACGAGGGCTGCCGCCTGGACACTCGTCATCGGGAAGTGTGGCTCGTCGGCCAGGTCGATGATCATCCGACGGAAGATCCCGTGCGGTCCACCAAATCGTTCGACCGAAGCGGTATCCTCTTGTGTGATGTCGACTTCTTCGAGCGTCGGCGACGCCGCTTCGCGGTAGATCAGCTTGATCTGGTTGCGGACTCCGTTGAGGTCGAGCCGCGCCTGAGGGACCTCGAGGTACTCCGACGGGCCAAGCGTCCAGTCCTCATCGCCGGGCTCCGCGTCGCGCACCGGCGCGTACAGCGTCAGGAGGAAATCGTCCGCGTCGTCATAGCGATAGCGGCACACCATGGAGGCCTTCGCGGCCACCTTGTTGACCATTTCCATCAGGCTCATGTCGCCGATCTCGAACTGCTTCAGCACGAAGCTCGGCGATGTCGGCGTGTACAACGTGATCTCACCAGGGCCGAGGTGGTCATCCAGCATCTTCTGGATGACATCTTCCATCGGCACCGGCGTGTCGTTGTCGCCGTAGCGGAATTTCCCCTCGACATAGAGATCCAGGAGCGACGCGCCGAGATCGCGCCCCACGAGCGAGATCGTCGGCTTGGGGCTGTTCACGTCGATGATGTCGTACGTGCCCTCACAGAGCGGGTGCCAGTTCCCCGAGAGCACGGTGGCGCCATGGAGCACGATCGCCGTCGTCACCCGCCAGCGCCGCGAAGGATCGAGGAACGGCGCGTACTCGTCGTCCGAATCGAGGTTCGCCGGCGAGGCCTCCATGAGCGGCGCGAGCGACACGCCGAGGGCGTCGCGGCCGATCTCTGCCTGCATCCGCCAGCAATTCTTGTCGACGTCCGTCTCGAGGGTGACGGCGTTCAGGAAGTCGGAACCGAGCACGACGTCGGTCGAGACGTCGCGCCAGGTGCCTTCCGAGTCCATGACCTCGAGCGTCGCGTACGCGTTGTAGTGCCCGGCCGCGATCGCGGTGCGTTCGTCGCCCGTGAAGTTGCGCGGCATCGCTCAGCCACCCGTCGCTCGAATGGTGAGGGTGCCCACGTGCTCGAAGGACGTCGTGCCCGCGCCATGGATCCTCCAGGACGCCTTCACGATGCACTCGATGGTCGTGCCGAGGCAGTCGCCCGAGACGTTGACTGGTGTCCGGTTTGCGATCGCCGCGTTGACGTTGTCCCGGACCGTCGTGGTCACCGGTGCGGTGAGGGCGGAGAACTCGCGACGCTCCTCACTGGCAGAGGACCGGAGATCGTTGTTGAACGTCTCCATGTCCTCGCCCCGGATCCGCGGCTCGTTCTCGGTGAAGTCCTGCACCTCGAGACTGATGCTTCCGATGACCAGGCCGGCCATGTCAGACCATCTCCAGCGCATCGGCGAGCGACATCCCGGGCCCGCCCATGGCGTTCGCGAGCGCGCGCAGCTGCCGGACGAAGTCGCGGAGCACCTCGGCGCCACCGTTGCCGGCGAGCGAGAACGTCGCGCCCCGGAGATCGATCACGACCGGCCCGCCGGATCCGGCGGCACCGGACACGAGGCCGAGCGGTCTCCCGCCGCGCGGATCCAGCGGCCCGATGCCGCCGCGCGGATCGCCATTGCCCGTCGGCCGGTAGTACCGCTCGACGTAGAATCCCACGGGCGCGTTGCGCAGCTGGTGGTCCAGCTCCCGGTTGAGCGACGCGCGCAGGTCGCGCTCCTGTTCGATCGCACGCCGCTGTTGGTCCATCGCGTGCTTGTGCTGCTTCGCGGCGTCGCTGAGCCCAAAGAGGCCGCCGGCGAGTCCGATCACGCCACCGGCGAGCGCGCCCCACATGCCACCGGATCCGAACCCGCTGAGCGCGCCGGCGCCGGCCTGCGCGATGACGCTGGCGCCACTCGTCGGCGCGAATCGCGAGGCCACGGTATTGAGCGCGAACTGCGCCAGCTGCATGCCGGCCTGACGGGCCTGTGCGTCGAGACGATCCAGCGCCTCCGCCGCACGCATCGTCGCTTCGAACTCCCGCTGCTTGAAGCGCTCGATGCTCGCCGTCACATCGCTCAGTACGTCCGGAATGCCAGCGTCAGATCCCTGGCCGGAGCTCGGCGGAAGCCCGAGCGCCAGCGACATGCCTTCCAACGTGCTACCGCGACGCCAGGGCGCGCCGCGGAAGGGGTCGTCCTGTAGACGCCAGTTGTCTGCGTCCCATCGATGATCCGGACGCTTCCCTGCGGCAATCGCTTCCTGTCCGGCGTTGCGTCGGATCTCGGTATTGAGCGCCGCATAGCGTTGGGCCAACGCGTCGCGGCGCGCCTGGTCTTCTCCCGTGAATTGCGGTGCCCAGCGGTCCTCCCAGCGCTGTCGTCCGGTCCGCGGGTCCGTCACCAACTCGGGCGGGAGCCGTTGCCCGGACGCACCGCGCTTGAGCTCGAGCGCGTCGATCTCCTGGCCGATCGCGGTCTGGCGGGCCCGCATCGCGCCGAGGGACATGGACGTCTCGCCGGCGCGCAACGAATCCATCAGCGCGGCCGCTTCGCGTCCCTCCTTGTTGAACTCCTTCCAGCCGTAGGTGATCGCGGCGACGCCGGCGACGACAGCCACCGTGAGGCCGCCGCCCAGCGCCAGCGGCGCGAGCGACGACGCCATCTGGCCCAGCGGACCGGGCACGCCGGTCGCCGCGACTGCGAGCGCGGTCACTCCCTGGCGGAGCTTGCTGACGTTGAAGGTCGCGGTCTGCGATGCGTCGTTGACGACGCGAATGGACGCGGCCGTGCTGGTGGCGGTCGATCGATCGAAGCCACCGAAGCCGCTGAACGGCGACCCGAGCCGCGCGGAGTTGCCCCCCGCCTGGAAGGGATCGGCACGACGAATCGCGGCCGCCTGCGCATCCGCCATGCGCCGCAGCTCATCGGTCGTCCGCTTGATCGTCTCGTTCGTGTTCTTGATGCCCTGCTGGGTCGCGGGATCCCCGATCTTCATGAGGACGTCGCCCGCTTCCCGCCCGCCGTTGGCGAGGGCCTTGAGCTCCTCGATGGTGAGCTTGACCTCGCGGCGCGCATTCCCGCCCTCGATGACGAGGCCGAGTTTCGCGAGCTCCTCGCCGACGTCAGCCACGCGTCGCGTCCTCCGACTCTTCGGGGAAGAGCATCACGACGTCGAGCGCGAAGAGCGCGTCCGTCTCCGCCGGATCCGGCGCGCGCCCGGTACGTCGGGCCCACGCATCGAACGCCTGCCACGTGAGCGGGTTCATGCCGAAGCCCGAGGTCCCGGAACGCGCGTGGAGCTCGCGCGCCCACCCGTGCAGGTACCGGAGGGTCTCCGGATACGGGTGTGGGTTCGTGAGGCGCGCACGCGCGAGCATCCGCGTCTTCGGATCGCGCTTCTTGAGCGCGAACCGCAGGTGAGCGCGCTCCGACTTGCCGGCTTTGTCGCCTTTGACCGGCACGTCGAGGATCGCCTCATAGCGGACATGCGCGATCAGCTGGCGGAGACGGCGGAGAAAAAACTGCCGCGCCGGTCGAGCGCCGCCTCCACCTGGACGAGGATGTGCTCGAGGCCGAGCAAGCGGTGCACGTTCTCGGGCGTGCACTCGAGCGGCGTTCCGTTCGTGGACCATCCCTTCCAGTCGGTGACGCCCAGCGCAGCGACCGCGATGCGATCGGCATTCTGATTGGGTTCGCTCAGCTCCTTCGCGCGCGCACGGTAGAACGCGTCGCGCTTCTGCCGATAGCTCGGGGACTCCGAGCCGATGACACTGATCGTCGCAGGGGATCCATCGGCCGCCGGATACGGCTTGCCGTCGCGCTGGAGGATCGGCACCGCGATCGCGGTCTGGTCCTGCTGGACTTGCTCGAGAACCTGCTCGATGTCTGCCATGGTCAGGGATGCTCCTGAATGAGGTGAAGGGTCCCGCGCCCAGCCGTGGCATCCTTCCCTTGGGGGACCGGGTGGATCCCCAAGGGCACGACTGAACGCGGGACCGGGGATTACGCCAGTGTCATGCGGCCGAGGTGCTCACGACGACGGACGTGGCCGCGTACGCGCCGCCGCGCTCGTCTTCGCCGCCATAGAGCGGAATGGTCTGAATGAGCGACCCTTCGCCGCCCGCCGGCGTCGAGTAGCCGCCGTAGCTCATGTTGCCGAAGTAGAAGGAGATGAAGTCGTCGGTGAAGCCGTCCTCCTCGGCGCAGTGCAGCATCACCGAGATCCGGTCTTCGTTCTCGTGCGCGTCGAAGTCGGTGGCGTCCTGGACGACGCCCTGGAAGTTCCCGGTGAGCGCGAACTGACCGAGGTGCACATCGGGCGACAGGCGGGCACCGATCACGGGCGTGGTGGTCACTGGCGCTACGAGGCCAAAGTCGAGCCCCGTCAGATCGGTGCGCTTCACGCCGTTGACGTAGATGCCACCGTCGAGCAGCACGAGTGACTGTGCGTTTTCAAAGTAGGTCGGGCTCGAGAAGTTCGGGCTGGCACCGGTCGCCAGCAGCTGCATCTGACGGCCGCCAAGCCCGAGGCCGATACGCATGTGCCCGTCCGGCGCGGTCGACAGGTTGAGGGCGTTCCAGCGCAGATCGGTGCCGAGTTTCGATCGATCGAGATCCGCCCAGTACTCCTCGGCCGTCCAGTATCCATCCGCGTAGGGCGTCGCGGTGTACAGGGACTTCGCGATGACGAAGGTGAACGCCGTGTCGGCGACCTGGTCGGTCAGGTAGCCGCTGGGCACCGTGACGACGCGACCATTCGACGAGATCGCGAGCATCGGGAACCACACGTCGTTGTTCGCCGCGTCCGACATGTTCTGGAGCTTCGCCATCATGCCGGCGCGCGCGCCACCGCCGCTGATGATGGAGCCGGCCGCAAACGTCAGCGTGGTGCCGGTGCCCGAAATCGTCGCGCTCGTGAGTGTCGACTCGGTGAGGGTCGACGCCGCCTGGTAGGTACCCCCGAGGACGCCCTCGAGCATCGGGTCGAAGGGGCCGACCATGAGCTCCGACTCGTAGCTCGCGGTGACGGACTTCGAGCCATGACGCGGCCGCTTGCGCATCCGCGAGCGCTGGATCATCTGCGACTCGATCGTCGCGATCCGCTGCTGCATACCCTGCGATGGGAGCAGCTCGAGCCCGTACGCGCCGGCGCCGCTGGCGGCGCTCGCCAGGCCGCTCTGCTTTTTGAAGGCGACGCGGATACTCGCCAGATTCTGAACGGTCATTCGGAAGCCCTCGAAAGAGTCGGTGTCATGCGGCGATGGTGTTGCGCGAGCGCGCGCGCCACGGGATCTGCACCTGGCGATACGCCCACCCGCCGTCGATCGGGATGATCTGCCCGCCCTGCGGCCGCGGTTCGCTGCGGCTCTCGCCGCGCACACGGATCACGTTGCCGTCGCTCATCGCCATCGGTGTGCCTGGCGCGAAGCGCTGCAGCAGCGCGCCCGTGCCGCGGAGAATCGCCGCGGTCCCTTGCCCGGCCAGTCCGAACCAGGTCACGATGTAGAGCCCGGAGTCCTCCGCCTGCCCTTCCGCTGCGTACGTCGCGAGGTGATTGCCCGCGGAGACGAAGCGATCCTCGATGAGCGGAACGCCGGCGACGCGCTGGACCGCGGTGTTGTCGAACTCGCGGAGCATGGGGACGAGCGCGGCGATCGACTTGCCCGCGCCGGCGACCTCGACGACGTTCGCAGTCCCCGCGACCACCGTCGGCACACCGCCGGCGGAGCCGAGCTGCTTCTTCGTCACGGTCATCGACAGCGCGGACACTGCGGTGATGATGCCCTTCCCGTTGTTGGCTGCGTTCGCGAAATCGGAGGACGTCACCTCCATGCCGATCGCGAAGCCATCGGTCAGGAACGAGCCGGCCGTGCGCGCGAAGCCCGTCGCGGTGGCGGAGAGCGACTGCGCACCGGTCGTCAATATGGTCATCGACAGCCATCGGCTGCGCATCGTCGTGAGCGCGAGGACCTCGTCGATCACTGGCCCTCCAGCGCGGAGTTGTCCGTGAAGCCCTGGGGACGCAGGCCTGCGTTGGCAACGTGGTCGACCAGGCGCTGGAAGTTCGTCCGCGTGAGCGCGACCGAATGCCGGCCGCCGACGGTCGATCGCTGGACGTACGGCCGGCCGTCGTGCCGGACGCCGTCTTCGTTCGCGCGCGCGTAGGGACTGTTGGTCGCGACCATCGCCGAATCGTTCGTCGGGAACGTCAGCTGCCACGACGCCTTGAGCTCCCCACCGACGTCGCCCTCGTGATAACCTTCGCCGTACTGACCGACGGGCTGACCGGGCGCCGCGGTCACGGTCGATCCGTTCTGAATCGAGTCGAGGACTGCCGCGCCGACCGCGGGCACGAGGGCCGCATCGATCGCCTCGAGCTTCTGGATGAACCGATTGATGTCGGATTCCCAGCTCATGCACTCACCACGATGCGCGCCGACACCACCGAGCCGCTCGGGGCGACGGGATCGACGTCCTTGACCGTCATCGTCACGTTGTTCCAGACCGTGTCGCCGGGGCGGACGAAGGCGTCGGTGTTCGCCGCGAGGCCAACCGCATTGGGGATGACTAGCAGCGTCGGCATGGTGATCAGTGAGAGCCCGAGGGCCTCGTACCGATCCGGATCGCCGTCGATCTGTACCGCTTTGCACGCGATCGATGAGCTCGTGGGCGTGCTGTGCGTCTCGGTGAGCGGGTCGAATGTGCCCGGCTTCTCGCGGGTGAACACCACGGCGACCATCGCCTGATGGCTGCGCGCGCGCTGCATGAGGGCCGCGACGTTCACCGTCCGTCCTCCGCGGGCGGTTCGGGCGCGACATGCAGCGCGAGCCGGAGGCCCACCCCGAGCCCGAGCTTGGGCGTGGTCGCGGGACCGCCGCCGGATCCGGCCGCGGGCGCGCCCTGCGCGAGGAGGAGGTACGCGAGCGTCACCGTTACGGCTCAATCACGGTGAGCGCGTTCTTCACGGCGCGCGTGAGGTCGCGCGCGAACAGCGTCGTGCCGTCGGCGTCTTTCACCGTGAGCACCCCGTCAGGCGCCGAGACGTTGAACGAGCCGCCGGCGGCAAGCAGCTCCGCGTTGGTCAGTCCGCCGTTGTCCTCGGCCATCCACTCCGTGACCGCCGCCGCAGCAATCTCCGCGGTCGTGGCCGCCGCCGCGCGTGGGTTGTCGGCGGTGAGGTCGATCTCGATGTAGCCATGGCAGTCGGTGCCGACGACGTCAACGCGCACGCGGGGCACGCCGGAGGCGAGGACCGCGTCGGGGAGATCGAGGCGAATTTTGCCTTTCGCTTTGGTCGCGCTGTACTCCTTGAACCCGCCATCGGTGTGCGCCGAGTTGATCGCTGCGAGATCCGCCAGCGTGATATCGACAGCTGCTGATTTGGCGCGCGAGAAGTGCGCAGTGAGACCGGCCGTGTTGTACACCAGGCCGGTCTTGGGGAGGCCGGTCGTCGTGCTGCGCATCATGATGTCGACAGACTGGTCGACGGAGTCAGCTTGCCTCGTCTCGATCATAGCATCCTCGAAGGAACCAGTGAGCCCGCCAGCACTGATGTCGCTGCCGTCCTGGGTGAACTCCGCCACAATGCCCAGGACATCACCGCTGCCGATCGTGGTGTTTGGTGACGTGATGGCGAGCGGTGCACCGAACGGCGTGAGCTGCAGGCCGTCTGACGCCGTGATCCCGTTCGCAAGCTGCGACACGTTGGTGAGTGTGATCGCGGACGTCGCGGAGTAGGCGAACGCGCCCAGCGTGACGTTGAATGGCGCGGCGAACGCTGCGAGTGGGTCGGCGTCGAAGTTGAGTGCGGCGCCCCCGGAGCTCGATGCCGTCTTGAACTGCACCGGGACTGCGGACGAGAGGTTGACGCCCTGATGCAGGGCTGCGGCGCGCGCCAGCTGCGTTTCGCCACCCCAGTCGATCGTCACCACGCCAGCCACGCTCGACGTCGCGACCGAGCGCAGCATCGTGAGCCGTCGGTTGCCGACCGTGACGGAGCCGATCGCGGTCCAAGTCCCGCTGAATCCGTTCGTGCCCGTCGCCGTGGGTGTCGTCGGCGCGGCGGAGAAGAGGGACGTGACGAACAGGATCAACGGCCGCCCGTTCGTCGGCGTGACGGACGCAAGGGTCATCGTCGACGAGTCCGTGTTCGACGAGTTCTGCGTGAGTCGGTTGAAAAAGCCCGCGGGCATTTACGCGTCCTCCTCGGCAGCGATGTGGGGACCGATCCAGTCGTCGGTGCGCACGCGCGCCGCGCCGAAGCACCACATGTCATAGGGGTGCTGGCCGGCCGTGACGTTGCGCCAACTCGGGCCGTTGTTCCCCATCTGCCACCCCGCGAGGTACGCGATGTCGCGCAGGGTCAGCGACCCGATGCTCGCGAACGTCTTGCTGCCATCACGATTGACGAAGTCCGCGTCGCTCCGCACAAGCACGTCATCCGAGTCGTAGATCCGGCAGTGCGGCTCGAAAGTCGAGGTGCCCACCCGCTTCACCTGGAATTCGACGCGGTAGGTCTGGTTCTTCAGGAGCGCCGGCGTGCTCCACCGATTGTTCGGGTACGCGTTGACGCCGAAGTTGAACTGCGGTGTCCACGTCCCGTCGCTGCCAACGGGCGTCTCCCACATCCAGTTGTTCGTGCTCGCGGCGGGTCCGTCCTGGACCGAGTGCGGCGTCGAGTCCGAGCTGTCGATCGAGTCCGGCACCAGATACCGCTGATACCAGCGGTAGAAGAGACTCTCACCGATCGCGGGAATCGGAAGGTGCAGGTTCTCGTGCTCGAGCCGGAGCTGGTCCGTCTTGTTGGTCTGGATCGCGCCGCCGGATGATTCCGCGATGCACTTGTAGACGCGGCTGCAGGGAAAATCCAAGCCGGTCGACGCGATCACGGTGTTGAGCGCGCCGTTGCCCGACTGCATGTCCCACGGCAGGTCTCGATCTGTGTCGCGCACCGCGGCATCACCGGTGCCGGTGCCGGTGAGCCAGTTGAACAGCGCAACGTTGTCGGCCGGGATCTCCGTGTCACCGCCACCGCCAGCGCCTTCCTCCACTTCAAAGGCGACCGCAGTGCCCGCGACACCATCGACGGTCGGCGTGATATTGCACGTGCCCTCGGCCACCGCCGTGACGAGCGCGGTTCCGTGTCCGGTGACGGCGACGGTGGCGACCGCAGCGTTGCTCGTCGCCCAGCTCACGGTTCGGCCGTGGAGCGAGAGCTCCATCCCGGCGGCGTTGAACGCGGCCGCGGTGAGCGCCTGCGTCGCGGCGGGCTCCATCGCGGGGATCGGACCGCCCGGCACCGCCGTGACGAGCGCGATTGCGCCGAGGCTGGCCCGACGTCGCGTGCCGAGAGCGATCACGACTAACGCGCCTCGCTCACTTGATCGCCCTGAGTCCGGTTGCGGTCGTTCCCGTGTCGAGCACGCGCGTCATCTGCACCGGGATGGTGAAGTTGTTCGGCACCGTCCAGGTGTCTTCTTCGCCATCGGCACCGATGAATGTGACGTCGCCGGCAACCGTGACGTAGAGCGATCGGCTCGTGAAGGGCAGATCCTCATCGTCATCCGGCACGACGGTGAGTGACCCGAGCCCAGGCTGGCTCGCTTCGACAGCAACCTTGGTGTCGTTCGCAGTTATCGGATCCATGTGAGCGCCTCCCTATGCGCCACGGCATTGGCCGTCATGAGCCACGCTCGACGGTGGCTGCGCCCCACTCGCCCTCGACGGGCAGCTCCACGAGCGGAGCGAGGAGACGCTGCACCGCGGCCGGGAATCGCGAGAACGAATCCGCCTCGTGCGCGCGTGGCTCGAACCACTCGGTTTCGATGACGTCGAGCTTCTCGCGCTTGACCAGGCCGTCGGACGGATCGGCATTGAGCACGTCGACCGTGGATCCCGACGCGAACGCGGGGACATAGGACATCGCGAGCTCGATGGTCGCGTTGACGAGATTGTCCGGCAGCTCGTCGTCGCCGAAGTTGGTGCCCGATCGCGGCCACTCGAGCGCCTGGTCGTCGGTCGCGCGCTCGCCGATGAAGACGTCGGCGAGCGTGTCGATGTCGCGCGTCGCGGTGACCAGGGCTTGAATCTTCTGGTCGCTCTCGAGCGCGATGAACGCAGCGCCGCCTACGCGGTAGCCGGCATACTCCTCAGCGGTGTCTTCATCCGCGTAGGCGTTCGCATCATCGGCGCCCGGGGTCGCCTCGAGCTCCAGCGGCACAGGTTAGGCCGCCGGGACAAGAATCGAGACGCCGTCCGGCGCGGTGGTCGCGGTGACTTTGCACGGGTTCTGGTACCAAACATCGCCCGTGCCGCTCCGGTAGTCGTCGGTGGCGTAGTTGCCCGCCATGACGTTGCGTGCGACCACGTTCCCCGTGCCGCCGTTCAGGTCCACGTATCGGCCCGTGCCCTTCACCGTGCCGAAGACGTTGTCGCGGAGCAGCGAGCCGTTGAGCGGGCTGACGATGTGGCGCTCGTTGCCCTCGGTGGAGCTGTCCGGCTGGAAGAAGTTGTTGAGGATCCTCCAGCGACGGGGCGACGCCACCGCGGTGGACGTGCTGATGATGCCCGCGGCGCTGGCCGTCGCGTCCAGCGTCTCGAAGACGCACTCCTGCACCAGCACGTTGAACGCGCCGCCGTTGTCCTCGATGCCGTACAGGCCATTCCGGAAATCGCAGTTGATGAAGCGCGCGTGCGAGGGATCGTATTCCGACACGTCGCCGAGCCCGTTGCGCTCCATCTTGATCGCTGCGGCATCGACCGGGCAATCGAACAGGATGTTGTGGAAGCTCCAGCCACGGCCGCGGAGCTTGAGCAGCGGCGTGGTCGCGGTGGGCGATGCCGGCGGACGCCAGCAGGCCGCGCCGGGATCGTAGGCCGAGGTGGGCTGATCCGGGTGGTGGAGCGAGCCGCAGCCGATGATCGAAATGTCGAACTTGAGGTTCGACCCGGCGATCTCCTCACGGATGTCCCCGCGGAAGTAGATCGTATCGAGCGTGGCGCACTCGGTGAGCGCCTTCGCCATCGTCGCGAACGGCGACCCCCACGACTGTCCGTCGTTGTTGGAGTCGTCGCCACGGAACGAGTCGACGAACCAGGACGCGCCGACACCGCGGCCGCGGAACTGGTAGACGTCGTCCATCTGGTCCCGCAGGTCGCGGGTGTCCCGGTAGAAGCCTTTGCGTGCCGACATGGGTTACTCCCCCTTCTTCGCGGCGCGCTTGCTCGTGCGCTTCTTCGCGGTCTTCGCCGCCTTGGCCGTCTCCGCCTTCGCCGTCTTCGCGGCCTTGGCTTTCGCCGCGGCGCCGGATCCGGCCGTCGTCTCGGTGGCCACCGATTCCTTCCGTGCGGCCGCCTCCTTCACCGGGTCCGGTTCCGTCCGTTCGCGTGTCGTGATCCAGTCGCCCTTGAGGACGCCCTTGTTGTGGAGCCGCTCGATGTCCTTCTTCGGCAGCACGCGCGCGAGCTCGTCTTCCTGCCCTTTCGTGTACACACGCCCACCCAGCGTCACCGCGCCGTCGATTTCGCGTTTCGTGGACGCGGCCGCCGTCATGCCGACGATGCCGGCGAGCGACAGCAGGAGCGTGTCACTGGCGGGAATGCCAGCCTGCGACGTGACCGGCGCGATCGAGGACGCGTGGATCGTGACCGCCTCGACGGGCGTGGCCACGCAGCTGGTGTCGCGCTGGACGAGTGCGATCGGGTTTGGGCTCGCATGCGCCGGCGGTGGAGCGAAGGCGATGCAGGCGGCGATGACGAGCCCCAAGGCGAGCGTGAAGCGTGTGCGCATGATGCCAGTCCCCTAGTTGAAGTCGGATGCGTTCTGGGAACCCGCGCGGGCGACGTCCGCCGCCACCCGCGCGAGCACCGATGTCAGTTCAGTTGTCGGGCGTGCGTCGTTAGCTCGTGATGCCCGAGTCGACGACGTACGTCTTGCTCTCTTCGGGCAGCGCGATCGCGTTCTGCTGCGCTTCGATGAGCAGCGTCTTCCCGTCGTTCTTGGCGGTGCGGAAGATCACGATCCCCTGCGCGAGCGCCCGATTGCCGCCCGAGAGGAAGTCGTACGCGCGCACCACCGGGGCGACGTGCGTCTGGCCGACCACGCCGGACTGCGGCTGGAAGGCCACGAGGCCCGCCGGCACGTAGTTCGTCGACGTGTGCGCGCTGCCGCCGTCGGTGAACTTGTCGTACGTGCGCTCATCGATCACGAGCGAGACGTCCGGGAACCCTTCTTCGCGGATCCGCTCCTGGAGCGTCGTCACCGTCGGGCGAAGCCCGTTGGGACCGTCCGGCGCATCGCGAACGACTTCGCGCACCACGGCGCGGCGCGTGCGGATCGCACCGACCGACCCCATCTTGGTCTGCGCGGCCTGCAGCGCCGTCAGCAGGTTCTCGTACGCGTCCTGACCGCCGTCATCCCACGCCGTGCCGGCCGTCGGATACGTGGTGGCCTGGTCGAAGCCCATCGAGACCGTGACGGTCGTGCCGGTCTTCGGATCCATGACGGTGATGAGGCCTGTGTACCACGCCTCGAACGCTTCCGCCTCGAGCTGGCGCTCAGTGGCGTCGGCGAGACGCGTCGGCCACGACTCGAGCGAGCCGATGACACCACGGCGGAGCATCTCCTCGACGCCCGACTCGCCGAACAGCTGCATCATGCGCTCGTCGATGTGGTGCGTGGGGTTGATCGGCACCATCTCGAAGTTCCGCGTCGGGCCCACCTTCTCGGGCACCTCGCGGCCCTGCGCGTTCCACTCGCGACGACCGCCGGCGGGCCGGAAGTCGACCGTGGTGATCTCGGAGAGCTTCACCGACGGCGCCGGCACGCGCGGGAAAATCGCGCGGTACCGGAGGTCGAGCGGATTCTCCTCGGTGCGGGTCACCTCGCGAATCGTGAGATTCAGCTGCGAGAGTGACGTGATCTGATCGAGCCAGTTGAAAGGCATGGGTGTGGGCTCCTATCAGATGAGTTGGATGCGATCGGCGACGAGCGCGATCGCGGCGAGTTCGTTCGCCGTGAGGGCGCGACCGAGGTTGTCCTCGATCATGTCGCGATTGAACGTCCCGCGGACCATCACGTTTCCGAAGTGATCGACCGCCTGCAGCTTGACCGGCTCAGGACCGACCAGGCCGAAGACATCATCGGTGCCGCCCGTGATCGGCGCACCGTTCGCGCGGATCGGCAGGCCGACGGGGAGGGAGTTGTTCGCGTCGTCGACGCCGGTCAGCGTCGAGACGTCGATCACCCCCTGGTGGATGTCCGCGTCGCCGACGCGGATGTCGCCGTAGGCCGTTCCTGCGGCGGCGGTGTTCGTGACGTTCATCGGCATGGGTGCAAAGCCTCGAAGTGGTTGAAAAACGAAAGCCCGGACGTCGACGGACGGTCCCTCCCAGGGAACCGTGTTCGTCAACGCCCGGGCATCGCGCCTGAGCCGGAATCAGTCGAGCATCGCGCCCGATCGACCCGTTGTTGCTATGTCTGCTCGGCATCGCGCCGAGCCCTGCTATCTGAATACGCGCGGAATCGCTCCGCGCGCGAAGTGCCTACCGAAATGCCAGTGCGTTCTCCTCGCGACCGGCTTTCTGTCGCTCCGCGGCCGCCTTGCCTGCGGCCACAGCGGCCTTCGCGTCGTCCGCGCTGCCACCACCCGAGGAGCCCTCCGAGCCGCCGCCCGCGCCGCCGGATCCGGCGTAGTAGAACGACGCTTCAGCCTTGTACGTCTTGCCCAGGAAGTCCTCGATCGACTCCGTGGTGACGCTGCCCTTCGCGTCCTTAACGACGAAACCCTTCCCGTCTTCGGTGAGGTCGACGCGATCGACGAGATCCTTCATCGCCTTGTCGACACGATCGTTCATCCAGCCGGCCTTCACGCCGAGCGCACGCAGACGATCGTCGCGCGCCAGCTTGCGATTCTCTGCCTTGAGGCGCGCGTTCTCGTCCTCGAGCGGCTTGCGCGCCGCGGCCTCGGTGTCGCGGATCTTCTGGAGCTCGGCCTCGGTGATGCCCTTCGAGGCTGCTTCGGCCTTGAGCTTCAGGTCGTCTCGCTCTTTCTCGGCGGCCTTGAGCTTGTCCTCGGCCGTCTTGCGAGCGGTGCGCTCGTCGTCGAGGGCTTTCTTGCCCTTCTCCCCGAGCGCGGGGTCGTCCTCCGACACTGCGAACTTCCCGTCTTTTAACTCGACTGCGGATGCACGCAGTGCCTCGGGGACCGCGTCCTTCGTGTCGTAGGTCTTGAGAGGCATGTCACGATGGCTAATGGCCGCCGCAGTGGCACGCAAATGCGAGGCTGCCTGATTTGGAGGGCAACCTCTATGACGGGACAGGCCTACACCGCCGCCTTTTTGACCGTGTAGCGGGCGATGCAGCGGCAGTTCCAGTCGCTTTCGCCGGGTACCGTGTCGCCGTTGGAGAACGTCGCGTCGAACCCGACCTTCTCGCCGTGGAGCTTCTGGTGTTCGGGTCGGACGCGATCGTCGCCGACGGTGACCCAGGTCTTCTCGAGCTGCTCGGCCGCGACGATGCCGCGCGCGATCGCGTCGTCCCACGTGAGGCGCTGGCCGAGCTTGAGCGAGTCCTTCGACGCGGTGCCGGCGACGGTGTTCGCGTGGAATCCCTGCATGCGCTGCGCATACGCATTCACGGCGCGGTCGATCCGTTCGGGCGTCATCGCGAGCTTGTCGAAACGACGATCGCGGAGTTTGTAGTCGGTCGGGCCGGCGTTCGGGTTCTCGCCCTGCAGCGCCTTGCGATAGTTCTCGACCGCCTCCGCCTGATTGGGCGCGAGACCCAGGATCGGCCGGATGCGGCGCGCGATCGTCCGGTGCGCCACCCCGTCGCGGATCCCGTCCTCGACGTGCGCACGCACGGCATCGCGGATCTCGTCGCGCACGGTGTTGATCACGCGGCTGTCGAGCTCACGGACGGCATCGATCACCTTCGGGTTGAGGATGTCGAAGCCGACGGCGAGCTCACCGCCTAGCTTCCCCGCGTTCGGCAGCTGCGGGATCGTCGATTGAAACCCGCGCGCGATCGCCTGGACGACTTTCGCACGGAACGCGCGGAGCGATCGCTCGACGAGCGCGTCGTCGATCAGCTGGTTCACGGCGCCGGTGCGGACGAGCTCCTCGAGGTCCTCGTCGCTGAGCGCCGCGCGGATCATGCGAAAGGCATCGAGCAGCTCGGCAGCCATGTCTGGCGTCAGCGTCGATGCACGTCGCTGGAAGGACAGCCAGAGCCGCTCCTCAGCGGCCGTCATCGACTACTCCCAGGGCAGTTTGTCTTTCGGGGGAAGCTCGGGCAGTTCGACCTTCCGGCCGAGGACGTACGCGACGGTGATGTCGCCGGCCTCCTTCCTCGAGAGCCCGCGCGCGAGGAGTCGATCGAAGAAGTGGACGGCGTTGTCGGCGTCGCGCTTTGCCTTCGCTCGGTCGCTGTCGTCGTCGATGGCCACGGCACCATGATACCGCCGATCGACAGCGAAGTCACGATACACTGCCGCCGGCGAGGTTGTCATCGGCTTCGTCGAGCCGATCCTCCTCGATCCGTGCCATGAGCGCTTCGGGCGACACGTCGAAGATCGACTCGATGTTGTGCAACTTTACCGTGCCGCGCGCGCCGTGAAAGTCGACAACGTCGACGTACAGGCTGCCCTTGAGCCAAGCAGCGCGGACTGTCTCGTATTGCTCACGTGGAAGTGAGATGGATTGCCCGCGCTGATTCACGAGCTCGCAGCGACCGATTACTCGCTGGCGCCTCATCTCTCGAGCTCTCCGTACGGCCAACCGACGTGCAGCTGCACGGGTACCATCCGCTCGGCGACGACGACCAAGAAGACATCCTCGCCGCGGAGCAGTCGCTCGCGGTCCGCTTCGCTTGGCCGCCATCGACTGACGATGCACGGATTACCAGCGTCATCGGTGTCACGCGCGGCAGGAAGCACCTTGTAGTTCTCGCCATCGATGTGCTCTTCCTCGAGCCCGACGATGCGCGGTGCGATCGGCCTCACGACGTCACCGCCTTCGTGACCGCGAACCTCAGCACGATCGCTTCGGAGAGCGAGCCCGCAGTGTTGTTGCGCACATAGATAATGGCGGATCCGGCTTGGCACTGCGCATTGAGTCCGTACCCGCACCGCGTTCCCGTCGTGACGTGATTCAGCCCCATGACGTCCGTCGCGGCAATCGTTGAGTTGGTGAGCGTGAAGCTGACGATCGCACCGGCCGCCAGCGCGGCGCCGTTCATCGTGATCTCGCCGCACAGCTTGTTCAGCGTGACGCCGGTCGACTTGTTCGTGGCCTGGGTGACGGTGCCGCCATCGCCGGCGCTGTAGGCAGGCTTCCGGGCATTGGTGAGCGCAGGATCGTTCGACGCGACGGCGTCGCTGATGCCGTAGCCCGACAGTGTGGTCGGCTTCGACGTGAGCGAGGCGAACGTGTGCACATGCCCGACGTCCGACTTCCCGTTCAGCGCCGTTTGGGTCGCGCTCGACACGGGCTTGTTCGTATCGCTCGTGTTGTCGACGTTCCCGAGCCCCACGTCGCTCTTCGTGACGGTGACATCCGCCGAGAGCGCGTGACCGTTCACCTGGCGCGTCGTGGCCACCTTCGCCGCGAGCGCGGTGTCCACCTCGCTCTCGGTGTAGTACCGCGTGTCGTGGTCGTGCGCCGTCGGCGTCCGTGCGTCCGTCAGTCGCGCGTCATTCCCAGCGACCGCCGTCGTACCCGTCGATCCGATCGTCGGTGGAAATGTGGACGGCTTGTTGGTAATCCCATTCCAGTCCGTCGTCCCGGGCGGGCCGGTGGGTCCGGTATCTCCGGCTGTACCCTGAATGCCATCCTCGCCATCGACACCGTCGACACCATCGGCTCCATCCGCGCCGCGCAACGATGCCAGCCACTGCGCCTCCGTGCCGATGAAGCCTTCGGTGATCGCGACCTCGTAGGCGCTGAGCCCGGGCGAGCCTTGCTCCCCGACGGATCCGGTGGTTCCCGGCGTTCCCGCCGGACCTTGAGGACCGACGGATCCCTGCGCTCCTGCTGCGCCGTCCGCGCCTGGTGGCCCCATTGGCCCTGGAATTCCCTGCGGCCCTTGCGGTCCCGTCGCACCTTGGGGCCCTGTCTCTCCGCGTGCGCCCGGTGCGCCATCTACTCCGTCGGCTCCGTCGGCTCCGTCGGCTCCGTCGACTCCATCGGCGCCAGCTGCGCCATCGGCCCCATCGACGCCGGGTGGCCCCTGCGGTCCAGGCTCGCCGACGAGTGAGTCGAGCCATTCTTCCTCGGTGCCGCTGAAGCCGTGCGCGACGGCGACCTCGTACGCCGATGCGCCCACGACGCCATCGCCGTCGCCGCCCGAGTATATCTGGTGGACCGCCTTCTCGAGATTGCGAATCGTCGCGACGAGACCCTTTCTGGCGGCCATGGTTATCTCTCCTTGCGTCGGTCCTCGAGCCACAAATCGAGCGCAGCGTTGCTCACGTGCTCCCTCCCGCCCCGCCGGATCCGGCGCCACCGCCCTTCGCGGCCTCGAGCCGGAGCAGCTCGCGGCGCGCGTCCGCCTGGGCGAGCAGCGCTTCGGTCTTCGCCGGATCGAAGTCTTCCGGCAGCTGGCCAGTGTGCGCGAAGTAGCGGAACTCCTCGAGCGTGATCGCGTCCTTCGCGTACGCCTCGAGCAGCACGCCGAGCAGCACGGTGTCGATGCCCTCGCCGGTGAAGTTCTCGTTCAGGGAGACGCTGCCACCCTTGAGTTTCCGGAACGATGCTGCAAACCCGAACGCGCTCTCGAGACAGTCCTTGAGCGAGATCCCGACGCTGCCCAAGGTGGCGCGCGACGCCGACGAGTCGATACGCTTGCCTTCCGCGGTCTCCGCGGCGCGTGTCTCCGCCGACAGGAACGCGGCGCCGAGCGAGGCCATGCCGGCGAGCTGCTGCGCCATCGTGCGGTCGCCGGCGTCGAGCACGTCGACCGGAGGGCTCAGCCAGTAGACCGGTTGCGCGACGCCTTCCTGCACCGGCGCCTCGATCGTGTTGCCGGGGCCGAGCACGAGCTCGGGATACTTACCCGTCGTCGGATCCTTCTGCGCGCCGATCCGCACCGGCGTCGGGACGTAGGCGAGCGACTGCAGGCTCAGGTGGTTGGTCTTCGAGTTGTGGTACTCGATGTTGAGGTCCGCGAGATCCAGGAGCGGCGGCTTGTATTCGCCGGTCGCGATCTCTTCGCCGGCCGGGAACGGCGACCACGGGATCTCCACCTGGTTGGTGATCCGTGTCGGGCCCTCGACGCGCGTCGACTGCCCACCCAGCTCGGGCGCGCGCCAGAGCTCGTAGCTGATCACCCCGCGGTCGTTGGTGTAGACGCGATACTGCGTGAGCGTCTTCAGTCCGAAGCGACCTTCGCGCCGGCGGACGATCTCGCGCAGGCTCAGCAGCGTGAGCGTCTTCACCCCGTCAACGGGCTCGTAGACAGCTTTGATGACGTCGTCGGTCTTGAAGAGCAGGAAGTAGGGACGGAGGCCGAGCAGCTTCTCGTCGACGGCGTCGAGCGGCTTGTTGTTGGCGATGGCGATCGCGGCCGCGGCCGAGGCCTTCGACAGGTCGAGCTTCGCCGGATCCGGCCGCGAATGCTCGGTGAGGATCCCGGCGTAGCCATCGACGATGCCCGAGGTGGCGAGCTTGCGTGTGAACACATTCAGGTGCGTGCCGGCGGCGTCGATGTTCTCGGCCAGGGCGGTGAGCTCCTCCGGCATGTCGTCACCCAAGGTGACGCCGGTCTCGAGCAACATGCCGACGCTCGCGAGGACTGTCCGCGCGTAGCCGTTGTAGAACGCCGCGAGCACCAGACGGACCGCGTAGCGCGAATCACTCTCGGCGCTGTGCTGCGGGAGGTACTTCGTCCGGCCAGCGCGGATCGCCTCGGTCCCGGTGAAGCAGTCGCGGCACTTCTCCCACCGCGGCTTCATCCGCTGGTACTCCGGCGTGGTGCTGCTCGGATCGTTCGCGTCGTCGCCGGTGACGGCGCTCGTGACGCTCACGGTGGGTTCGGCAGCGAGTTGTGCGGTGAGCTCGGCGGTTGCTGGCATTCGGTCAGCTCCTGTGTTGGCCGGTGCCCCACTCGCCGGCAGCGTTCGAGAGTTTGCTGTCAGCGCCGGCAGCGGCGTCGACCTGGTCGTCGTGCGTCCCGTTCGGGAAGTCGGCCGCCTCGGTGCGGAAGGGGTTGAGCCATTCGTTCTTCGCTTCCTCGCCATCGTCCTGGCGCCCGCCCGTGTAAAGCAGCGCATTCCCGGCCTCGGCCTTGGATGCGAGCGGCTCGGCGCGCAGCACTTTGTTGCCGGTCGGGTGCTCGGTGTGAACCGGCATTCCCGCGTTCTGCAGACGACGGACGAGCTCCCGCGTACGATCCTCGCCGGCGATCCCGGCCTCGGCTTCGATCCACCACGTGATCCGGCCGCGGTACTTCTCGAGATCAGCCTTACAGACCTGCTCGAGGTGCGCGTCGCGCGCGGCGATCGACTTCCGGAAGCGTTCGACGTCGAGGAAGACGGTCCGCTCGTCCGGCATGCGACCGGCCAACGCGCCGGCGGTGTAGTCGGGATCGTGGCGCTTCTTGTTTTTCTTCACTTCGGTGCCCGCCAGATCCCAGTAGCGCACGAGGCGGCCGACCTTCGGCACGGCGTCGATCAGCTGCCACCACGCCCACTTGAACATCCCGCCCTCGCGCGGCCGCGGGCGGCCCTGGATGAGCGACGCGAAGCCGTACTCGCCGAGCTCCGAGCGCTTCTCTGTGAGCCATTGCTCGCCGCGGAGCTCCGGCCAAAGCGGCTCGTCCACCTTCCGACCGAGCGGGTCGTTCGCTTCGGCGCGTCCAGGAAGATCGATCGTAAACCATTCGCCGGCCTGGCCGTCGCGGATGCGACCCACGATGTCATCCTGGTGCCAGCGCGAGCAGCTCAGGATAACCCACGTGTGCGGCTCGCATCGCGCGAGGATGTCGTTCGTGAACCAGTCCCACACGGCGTTGCGATGGGTCGGCGACTCCGCTTCCTGCCGTGAGCCGAACGGGTCGTCGATGAGAATGCCGTCAGCATCGACCGAGGCGACGCCCGCGCCGGCACCGACTGCGCGTACGCCGCCGCCCATGATGGTCTCCCACTCGGAGGCAGCGTCGCGATCGTCAGAGATCATCACGCCGCGCGTGCGTGCCAGCTTACGCACTTGGCGCGAGAGCTTGTCCGCCTGACGCTGGTTGTAGCTGCCCACGAGGAGTCGCGTCTTCTGCGATCGCTCGAGCTGGTAGCTGCCGAAGCCGATCGTCGAGTGCTGCGTCTTCCCGTGCCGAATCGGGATCTGCATGAGCACACGCCGGAGCGTGCCAGCGGTCACGCGGTCGAGCGCCTTCTGCATCGCGACGAAGTGCCGCGCGGTCCACCGCAACTCCGGACGTGCCGACCGAAGCCACTCGCCATAGTGCGGCGTGACGATCGTGTCGATCTGCTGCGGCGTCGACGCCGAGGCGGTCGCCTGGGCGATCGCGAACGCGACGCGCCGTGCGGCCGTGGGCGGAGTCGCGAAGTCAAACGCCGCCGGCCTCAGAACTGGATCCTCCCCCAGTCGGCCCGAATCGCGTCCTTCGTCGCCTCGTCCTTCACGTGCACGTCGACGGCGAGCCACAGCTGCGCCGTGATCCGATTGAGCTCGGGCCAGCTGATCGCGTTCGTGCTGCGGATGCGTTCGATCCGCTCGACCATGCGACCGATCGATTCCGCGAGTGTGATCTCCGAAGCGTGGTCGATCTCCTCCGGTTTGCGCGCGCGCAAATCGGCGACCAGCGCGCGCAGGGTCGCGAGCTCGCCCTCGAGGTTGAGTGGATCTGGCCGATTGCGCTCCTGCTCGATGAGTTGCCCGAGTGTGCCGGAGAGTACGCGCGATCTCGTGCCCGTTGTGACGCGCTCGTCGCCGTCCGGCTGCAGCCCACCGTGCACCTTGCAGCGGCCACGGCCCGAGTGACTCGTGCCCCGTCCCGCGGTCGCACGACAGTACTTCTGCCGCTTCTCATTCCACGCGCGGCAGTAGAAGTTCGGCTCGATCTTTCCCTCGAACTTCTTCGGGAGCGACCGATCGGTCGATGCGAGGAGGAGTTGCTTGCGTTCTGGCATGCCTCATGGGCTCACGGTAAACGCGCTCGCGATCACGCGCTGGACGGCGCTGCCGGATTTGAAGGGCAACCCCTATGGAGCGATGGATCACGCTCGGTGGCTACACTGAGCCGACGGACGTTGTTATACCCGCGCGGATGTTCGACCACGTAGCCGCGTTCGATCAGCACCATGAGCGCGGCCTTCACGCTGTCGCGATGCACGTGGAGCTGCTCAGCCACCACCCACGCTTTGATCTCTTGCGGCTCCTCGAGGATCCGATCGTTGCGCAGTAGCCAGGCGTAGACGCGCAGCGCGGTCGGCTGTTCGGCGACGACGTCGTCGGCGTGTAGGTCGAACCAGGCAGCGAACGTCATCGCGGCCCTTCGAGGCGCAGGACGTTGACGGCGGTCGGGTTGTGATGGGTCCCCTTCTGCACGACGTCGAACTCGACGCGATCGCCGCGGTCCAGGTACCGGCCGGCCGGATCCGGCGGCAGCTGCCGGCGGAGGACGAAGACGTCAGGCCCGCCGTCGTCACGAGTGATGAAGCCGATCCCCTTTTGCGTGTTGAACCACTTCACCTTGCCGGTGACGCGCTCGGCCGCGACGTCAGCCATGCTGCACCTTCACGGCAATGCGCGCGCGCTCCGGGTACCGCTCGACGTCGACGTCTTCGCCCGACGCGATCGCACCCACCGCGATCTTGCGGGCCTCGTCGAGCGCGCCGACGAACTCGCCGCCGTCGCTCGAGATCTCGATGCTCAGCAGGCGCAAGTTGATCCGCTTCTCAGCCATCGTCCTCCTCCTCGTCGTCGTCGAAGCCACAGGTGCAGTCCTTCTCGAGATTCCCGCAGATGTCGCAGAAGTCGGTGCTGTCGGGGCACACGCAGGGATCGCAGCCGCAGGCCTCGCAACGGCTCCGCAGGTGAGCGAGCTCCGGATGTTCCTCCGGATCGTCCTCGATGAAGTCATCGGCTTCAGGATCCCAGCGCGTCATGAGATCACCTTGCCGGTGACACGGTCGAACTCTCCGCACTCCGCGATCGCGTGCGGCTCCTGGATTCCGCAGCGACGAGTCGGCGCGTGAGCAGTCATATCCGGGAAACGCAGCGCGAACACCACGGTCCTCACCCCTGGATAGTTGGGTTCCTGCTGGCAGTTCGTGGGAGCCGCGCGCGTCATGCCGGTACCGGGAGCTCGGGCCACTCGACCTTCGCGATCGCTTGTCGCCGCTTCTCGTTCAGCCGATCGCCGTTCCGTGCGTAGTGCGCGCGCGCCATGCGATATAGCCACAGCGCGTCGGCCTCGTCGTAGCTGTGGCCCTGGTAGTCGAGCTCGCGGATCGCGGCCGCGAGAACCTCGGGCTTGCCGGCGTTGCCCTTGCCTGTGGCGAACATCGCGCGCGCCGCCGGCGACACGACCGCATAGGCTCGGCCGACGTCGGCAAACGCGCACCGGACGGCGCCGCCGAGCTCACCGAGAGAGATGATCGCATTGCCTTTGCTCGCGAAGCTGTAGCCCTCGATCACTACCAGGTCGGCCGACTGCGATCGGCGGAGTACTTCGTCGCGGATCCAGCGCAGTCGATCGACGCCGCGGCTGGCCGACGCCGGCGGGACGAAGGCCCCGGATCCGTCGGGCCCGGCGAACCCGATGCACGTGAGCGAGAGGTCGAAGGCGATGATGTTCATGCTTTGCTCCTCGGGAGTCGTTTCACTCGGCGATCGCAGGCCTGCGTGTTCACGCACTTGCCGTCGACGACGATCGGCGTCGGCGCCTCGAGGCCGCAGCGTGAGCACTTCACGCGCTCCGGCTTCTTCTGCGGGCTGGCCATGCTGTTCATCGCGCCCTCCGCTCGGTGCGAATGCGCGCGCGCACCTCGACGACAGCCATGGCACACTGGCTGCAGAATCGGCCGGGGACACTCGAGTGCAGCTCCGGAAACTTCCCGGGCACCAGGCAGAGATCGCACCGCATCGACGGTTCCCGCGACAGCCGGCGCGCGCGCGCGACTTCGGCGCCGAGCCAGCACGCGCCGAGCGACCACAGCACGACCATGCTGCCACCGATCCAGGAGAGGAACGTCTTCATGCGGCAGGCCTCCGCTGCACACGACCGCCGTAGCGACCGATGACCTGGTCGATCCGCGTCACGGCCAGCAGCTGCGCGAGCTCCTCACTCGCGCCATCGAGCACGAGTTGGTGGCCGGCGGCCGAACACCGTCGGGCGATGCCGATGAGCACCGTGAGCGTGGCGACGTCGAGGTAGTGCGCCTGATGCAGGTCGATCACGACGTCGCGATCGAGATTGCCCGCGAACACCTTGAGCATGTGCTCCCCGGCGAGACGGAGCTGCTCGCGATCGAGCGGCGCGCGCACGTCGCCGACGATCACGATGCGACTGTCGCGGTCGATGCTGATGGCGCCCTGGCCGGATCCGGCCGTCGTCTCCAAGTCGGTCACAGGATCTCCTCGTAGCGGTGCGGGCGGTAGCGGCGATGCCAGCGTCGGCGCTTGAGCGCGACCGCGATGCCGGCCGTCGCGAGCATGCCGGCGAAGAAGCCGGCGGCGCCGGCAAGCAGGTGGCTCATGAGCTCAGTCCTCCGGCTGGTGCTACAACGGGCTCGCCAGCGTCGGTCCAGCGTTTCAGCACCGCCGAGCGGTGCAGCATGCGTCGTGTCATTTCGCGCATCGGCCCGCGCGCGACGTGCTGCGCGTCGAGCTCCGCGTCGACGAGGTGATCGACGTCGGCCGAGGCCTGCGCGTCGCTGGCGATCCAGGCGTACGCGTCGGCGAGGCGCTGCGCGGTGTCGGTCTCATCGCGCTGTTCCTCGGCGCGTTGCGCGGCCGCGGCGCGCTCGGTCGGCGAGTCGTCGGAGACGTCGGCGAGCTTCGTGAGGAGTACGACGATCGCCGTGTCGGGATCGCGCACACCCTCGGTGATCACCTCGCGACACTTCGCCTCGAGGCGCGCGACGGATCCAGCGGTGACCTTCACACCCTTCCGGAGCTGCGCGCCGCCGTTGAGGGTGGCGAGCAGTTGCCGTTTCACGTCGCGCTTGCGCGACGGCGGAGCGGAGCCGTAGAACGATCGCCCGAATTCGCGCGCGGCTGGCGGGAGCTTGGCGATCGCGCGCTCGCTCCCACTCTCCCTACTGAGATCTCCGCTTGTTCTTGATCGGGATTGGTTAGTAAGGCTACTGCTACTGCTATTGTTTCGATTCCCTATCGTTTGGGTATGCGATACCCTATCGATACCCTTTGTTTTGTCCTCATCCGAGGACACCTCGGATACCCTATGGGATAGGGTATCGATAGGGTTTCGATACCCTTTCCAGTCGAAGGGGGGCGCGTCGGGGAACCAGTCCTTGTAGTACGACTTGAAGGCGCGCACGATCGCGAGCTTTGGATCCAGCTCGGCGACGAGACGACGAACGAACGGCGCGTGCTTCTTCACGTTCGTCGCCATCAGGTTCGGCTCGTGACGAAGCGCGTTGAAGATCCAGACGACGTTTCGCTCGCGAGCGATCCAGCCGCGATCGTCGCCCGCCTTCGGCTTCTCGATCTCCTGGAAGACGAGCTCGAGGTCCTCGAGGGCGCAGCGCATCTTCTCCGCGAACATCGACGGATAGACCACGCCGATCCCCGTCGGTGGGAGCGCGAGCTTGAGCAGGACGAGCAACTTCACGCCATTGCCCGAGAGATCGTGCACGTCGGGATCGTCGCCGAACGACACGAAGAGCGTCCGATACTCGCCGCGGTTGCTCATGCTGTCCTCCGTGCCTTCTCGATCTCGCGGCGCTCTTGGACGTCTTCGAGCTTCTTCCGCGCCTTCACCAGCTGACGGCGACTCAACGTCCGCAGCTCCCCACCGATCAGGGCCTCGTCGACGACGACGCCGGCGTCCGTCGCGATCGCACGGATCCGAGCGATGCACTCGTCGCAGATCTTGTGGCCGCACACGATCGTGGTGCCGAGGCGGCCGCACAGGAGCGCGCAGTTCCCGAGGTGATGCTTGGCCATCTATTTCCCCTCGCGGATCGACTTGGCGACATACGAGCGCATGCGGCCCTCCGGGGCATCGGATCGGACCGATTCCTTCCACACGAGCAGCGCGTCGATGAAGCGATCGACGTGGCGTACGTGCAGAAGCCCGTCGAAGTCGAGGATCGCGAAGCTCGGATCCTGCGGGTCACGGCGATCGCGCCCGAGATCCGACGTGAGCGCGTCGTAGACAGCACGACGTGCCTCGTACTTCGAGGGCGGTCGCACCTCGGGCTCCTGGGACACTGCGGCCGGATTCATCTAAGCGGCTACCGCCTCGCGCTTCCCGTTCTTGGCGAATTGCTCGAGCTGCTCGATCGACCGGAGCACGCGTAAGCGTGCGGCGATCTGCGACTCGAGCTGATCGATCTCGCCCAGGATCTTCTCCTTGAGCTCCGGCACGTAGGTCGACTCCTGCACGCGCGCCGCGGCAGCGACGTCCGTGTCGACGCGCTGCGCGCGGACGCTCGGCTGCCGGCGGTGAGCTGGTACCACGGCCTTCCCAGGCGCGCGTCGCTTCTCAGGCGCCGGCGTCTCTCGACTCACTGCGCGCGGACGTTCCGGCACCTGGGCTCTCGAGGCGCGCGCCGGCGTGTCGCTCTCTTCCGACTTTCCGCCACGACACTCTGGGCACTTCGACGGCGGCCGGCCGGTGGCGCCAGGAACGAGCTCGAAGTCGCGTGCGCACTCGGTGCACATGCGCGTGGATGGTGCGCTGGATTGGTTGGCCATGAGCTCAGGCTCCGCGGGGTGAGGGTCTCTTCGTCCGTCGAGGCGCCGGATCCGGCATCTGCGCGAACTGGCGCGCGGCCGCGGCAACGATCGCCGCCAGCGCTCGATCGTCCTTCTTCGTCCATCGGCCTTTGCAGCCGCGACGGTTGATCTGGTAGTCGACTCGTTTGCCGTCGACCTCGACCTGGCGGTGCAGGCGATTCTTCATGGCCGCACCCGCCCAAAACGACAAAAGCCGCGCGCCATGGTCGCTCCCATGGTCGCGCAGCTTCGGTCCAACCTCGTAAGTCCTTGTCCTACAATAGCAGGGGTGGGACTCGAACCCACGACCCCGGCATTATGAGTGCCGTGCTCTAACCACCTGAGCTACCCTGCCTCGGTCCTGAAAACTAAAACTGCAGATTCCTCGCTGCGCTCGGAATGACAAAACGCCGACCGGCCCTTGCGGACCGGCCGGCGTCATAGCGGGGGCGGGATTTGAACCCGCGACCTTCGGGTTATGAGCCCGACGAGCTACCAGGCTGCTCCACCCCGCGATCGTGAGACTAAAAGTAGCGGCTCCGCACTGCGGGTCAATCTGAACGGCAGATCCTCGACTCGCTCAAGATGACAAACCCTACGGGCGCGAGCCGCGCAGCTGGCGCAGTAGCTCGCCGAGCCTTTTCATCTCGTTGCCGTATGTCGCCCAGTCCTCCGCACGCTGCGCCGCACGCGCACGTTCGTACGCCTCACCCGCGTCACGGATCAGTCGCGCGTTTGCCGCAGCCTGGGTTTCTGCTGGCGCGGTCACGCCTGGCGCCGGGACGGCCGCCGCGGGCCGCGCCGCGAGCGATGGCCCACCGAAGAGACGCGCCAGGCCGGCCTCGAGCGTCTCTTCCATCGCGACCTGACTCTCCTGCGCGACGACCACGCGTTTCAGCTCCGGAATGCGGCCCCCCTGCGCGCGAAGCAGGAGGGGCTGCACGTAGATCAGCGATTCTTCGATCGGGATCACGAGCAGCTCGCCACGGATCACCTCGGAACCGCGCTGGTCCCACAGCGTGATCTGCCGCGCAACCTCGGTATCCTGGTTGATGCGGTTGACGATCTGAGCCGGCCCGAACACGAGACTCTGACGCGGGAAGCTGTACACGCGCAGCTTGCCGTAGTGCTCGCCGTCGTTCCGCACCACCATCCACGCGGCGAGGTTGTCCTTCTGCCGCGGTGTGAACGGCCGCATCAGGATGAACTCCGGATCGCGCTCGCCCGGCAATCGCATGACGATGTGCCGCATGAACGCGTCCGAGACGCCGATGCGTGGCGTGCCTCCGGGCAGCTGCCACTGGTCCTCGCGATGATAGAACGTCTCGGGATCCGTCATGTGATACGTCGCGTACAGCGCCGACTGCGCGGCGAACAGCGTCCCCGGATATCGCACGTGCGCGCGGAGGTCGGCCGGCATCTCCGACATGGAGTGCAGCAGTCCGGGATAGATGCGCCCCAGCGTCCGCATGATCGGATCTTCCGGCAGCGCCCAGTACGCCGTGGTCACGCCCGTGTAGGCATCGATCGTGACCTTCACGCTGTTGCGCATGTAGTTGACGCCGTTGGGCAGCGGCTGCGCATACGGGTACCGATCGGTCGTCGTGTACGCATCGAGGATCCAGACCAGGTGCCCGTCGTTCGTGACGACGAGATACGGGTCCGGGTCGAAGCGAAGAAATGGCAGCGCCAGTTCCGCACGCTCGACGACCTCGCGATGGAACAGGATCTTCGTCTGGGCAGTGAGGTCGCCCGACAGCATGATGTTGAGCGAGCCGAAACGGAACGCGAAGAGCAGCCGCCGCCAGAACGAGCCGACAGGCACGCCCGTCCCGCCCGAGTACGACGAGTACACGGCCGCGTCTCCCTGCCCTGACGGATAGTCGAACTCGCGCTGGCGCGACGGCGCGAGGATGAAGTCGTTCGACTGCTCGCCGAAATAGATCTGCGGCTTTGTTATCGTGATCGGAACCGTGGACGCCGGCGGCAGGTCCTTGATCCAGAGAACGGGGAGCCCTTCCGGCGTCACCTGGTTGGATGGACCCAGGGTAATCCCCATGCCATGCGTGTAGGTGAGATGCTCGTTGATGAACGTCCGCGTCGGCAGCGCGGCGGTATTGAGCTCGCGCGGGGACAGCAGGACCTGCCTGAGCTCCCCACCGATCAAATAGCGGTCGTCGTCCACCGAGATGAAGTCGTAATACGTGCGGATCGACTGGAGCTGGCCGAACGTCTGGAGCAGCGGCTCGCGATCCCAGAGGCGCACATTCCGGATGGTGACCTGGTTGGCCTCTAGATCGCGCGCGGTCAGCGTGCGCCCCGGCGTCAACTCGCGGCGCTCCACGTTGTCGAGCCCCCAGGCCTGCCGCGTCGCCGTGAGGTGATGCTGTATCTGTGGCGTTTCGCGTGCGAGCTCGTTCGGTTGCACGACGAGTCGCTGGAACGATCCAGGGATCACTCCTCCGAGGAGAAAGGCGACGCCGAAGACGACGCCGAGGACCATGAGCGCGCCGCGGGCAAGGCGTCCCTTGCGCGCCTGCCAGATGAGCGCGCCGCCCGCGAGGAGAAGTGCGAGCGCCATGAGGCGCAGCAGCGGCAGCCGCACCTGCAAGTCGGTGTACGTCGCGCCGGCGAGCACAGGCTGCCGCCCCAGCAACAATCCCGGGACGCCCACGAGCAGCACGCGCACCGCGGCGACGCCCAGGAGCGCGGCTCCGATGACCGCGAGATGTGTCTGGGCGCGCGGAGTCACGAAAAACCGCCAGGCGCCCTGCCGCTCACCCATGACGAAGCCGATGTCCGTCCGCGCGAGATACAGCACTGCTGTCATGATGAGCGACAGCCAGGCCAGCGCGCTCGCGAACGTCAGGACGTTCTCGATCATCGGCATCGTGAAGACGTAGTAGCCGACGTCACGATGGAAGATCGGATCGGTGACCCCGAACGGTGTTCGATAGAAGAACTGCGCCGCCACGCGCCATGCGCCGCCAGACACCAGTGCGAGCAGGAGTCCGATGACGAGCGTCGCGGGAAGCACGACCCACGCGGCGATCCGCTCGGAGAGCTCGCGCGGGCCCTGCTGCGCCCACGTGGATGCGTCGCGGATGTGGAGGTTTTTCGTCGGGAGGCCTCGCAACGCGATGCGGGCGTTGGTGTACAGCAGCACGAAGCTTCCGATCCCCGCTGCCAGGCCGAGGGCCCACTGCGCGACGATCTTCGTGAGGAAGACGCGCTCGAAACCGATGTCGCGGTACCAGAGCCAGTCCGCGAAGCGGGTTGCGACGGCGGGCAGCACGAGCATGAGGAGGAGCACGACGCCAACCAGCCAGCGCGCCGTGCTCGTCGAAGCGCGCGGCATCCGGATCTCGCGAATCGGCGGCGTCACTGCGGGTTCGGCTCGACGAAGCGGTACAGCAGCTCCTTGCCGCGCACCATGCCGAACTGCTCTCGCGCGATACGCTCCTGCGTCCGCGGATCGCTGAGCACGCGCTGCTTGTACTTCGTCAGCGAATCGACGTCGCGCTTGAGCGAGTCGATCTCGTGATCGAGCCGCCTGCGCTGGCGTCCCTGGCGCACAAGGTCCGAGGTGCCGTACTCACCACCCTGGACGGCGAACCAGAGCGCGACGGCGCCGCAAACGACCCAGAAGACGAGTCGGAGCCGGTCGCGAACGTCAGATGCCGTAAATCGCTCCGCCGGGGTATTCCGCCGCACCGCCGAGCTGCTCTTCGATGCGCAGCAGCTGGTTGTACTTCGCGACGCGATCCGTGCGGCTCGCGGAGCCCGTCTTGATCTGTCCCGCGCCGCAGCCGACCGCGAGATCGGCGATGAACGTGTCCTCGGTCTCGCCCGAGCGATGCGAGATGATCGACAGGTAGCCGGCCGCGCGCGCCATGTCGATCGCCTCGAGTGTCTCGCTCAATGTCCCGATCTGGTTCACCTTGATGAGAATCGCATTGGCGACGCCGCCCTCGATGCCGCGCGCCAGGCGCTCGGTGTTCGTGCAGAACAGGTCGTCGCCGACCAGCTGGCAGCGATCGCCGACGGCGCCGGTCAGCATGGTCCAGCCTTCCCAGTCGTTTTCCGCAAGGCCGTCCTCGATGGAAACGATCGGGTATTCGTCGAGCCAGCCCTTGAACATCTCGATCATCCCCTTCGCGTCCTTCTTCCCGGCTCCGCTCTTCTTGAAGTGGTACATGCCATCCTTGAACAGCTCGCTCGCGGCGCAATCGAGTGCGATCGCGATCTCCTTGCCGGCGGCGTAGCCCGCGCCATCGATCGCCTCGAGGATCACCTTGAGCGCTTCTTCGTCGTCGCGGAGGTCGGGCGCGAACCCGCCCTCGTCACCGACACCGGTCGCGAGCTTTCGCTTCACGAGCACTTTTTTGAGCGCGTGAAAGGTCTCCGCCCCCATGCGCAGCGCTTCTCCAAAGGTCTCCGCTCCGATCGGAACGATCATGAACTCCTGGAAGTCCACGGTGTTCGTCGCGTGAGCACCGCCGTTGATGATGTTCATCATCGGCACGGGGAGGACGCGCGACAGCGGCCCTCCCAGGTAGCGATACAGCGCGACGCCCTGCTCGGCTGCGGCCGCGCGAGCGCATCCCATCGACACGGCGAGAATCGCGTTCGCGCCGAGGTGTGACTTGTTGGGCGTGCCATCCAGCTCGATCATGCGCGCGTCGATCGCGAGCTGGTCCGATGGATCCATCCCCTTGAGCGCCGGCGCGATCAGCTCTTCGATGTTCTGTACGGCCTGACGAACGCCCTTGCCGCTGTACCGATCGGCGTCACCGTCGCGCAGCTCCACGGCTTCGTGCTCGCCTGTGCTCGCGCCGCTGGGGACGGCCGCGCGGCCGCGCGTGCCCGATGACAGGATGACTTCTGCTTCGACGGTGGGATTGCCGCGACTATCGAGGATTTCTCGCGCGACGATGGACTCTACGGTGGAAGGCATGGGGGACAAACTTACTCTTTCCGCTCCCCTTCCGGTGCCACGGCGGCTTCCCGCGTGTCGACCCCGTACAGCTCCTTCATGGCGGTGGCCATCCTGCGCCAGACGACCTCCATGAGCTTCGCGCGGTCGTCGTAGGTATAGCCGGCCGTCGGAACCGGTTCGAGAAAGTGGACGTCCACTGTCCCGGCCTTGATGCGCCAGGAGCCCTTGGGCATGATCTCGCGCGTCCCATACACAATCGTCGGAATGATCGGGGCGCCGGAGGCGATGGCGAGCACGAACGGCCCCTTCTTGAACGGCCGCAGGTGGTAGTCACGACCGCGCGTGCCTTCGGGACAGATGATCACCGAGCGCCCGCGCTGCACGTCCTTCGCCGCCAACTTGTACGACTCGAACGCCGCCTTCCGGTTGTCGCGATCGATGAAGACGATGCCGGCCGTCTCGGCCGCGCGCCCGAAGAGCGGAAACTTGCGCAGCTCTTTCTTGGCGACCCACGTGTACCGTGGGATGACCGACGCGAGCGTGAAGATGTCGTACCAGCTGACGTGGTTCGCGATGTACACGCGCCCCTCGACCTCCGACATCCGCTCCGGGTTGTGAACCACGGTCTTCACGCCACTGATCCACGCCATCCCCCGACACCAGGCGTGCATCATCCGCTGATACACCCCTCCCGCCTTTTCCTCGACGCCGAAGAGGCCCGCGATGAGAACGACCGGACCATAGATCGAGGTCAGGATGACCGCGCCGAGGAACACGACCGCCGTTCGCATTTCAACCCGAAAAGTGATCGTGCCCGTGCGACCCGACAACGCGCCCGGAGCCGGCATCGCCGCGCTCGACGACGCGGCCGATGTGCGTCAGCGCAATGCCGAAGCGCGCCAGGAACTCGGCTTCGGGCAGCGGCACCGTGGACGCCAGCAGCAATTCGTACTCTTCTCCGCTCACGACAGCCTCTTCGGCAGCGACGCCGGGCAACTTCGGAACGCGCTCGGTCGCATACGACACGCCGACGTTGCTGGCATCGGCCAGATGCATGGCATCCTGCGCCAGCCCGTCCGAGATGTCGATGGCCGCGACCACGCCACGGGCCGCGAGCCAGCGAGCCTCGGCGATCCTCGCCATCGGCCGTGCGAAGCGGTCGCGAGCGACGGGCGACGGTGTTTCTCCACGTTCCAGCGCAGCCACGGCGATGCGCGGTCCGCCGAGCTGGCCCGTGACGTACAGGAGGTTTCCCGGCCGCGCCCCGCTGCGCGTGAGCGGCGAGAACGCGGAGCCCACGACCGTTGTCGTGATCGACAAAGACTCCGCGGAGCTCAGGTTCCCGCCAAGAATGACCGTGCTCGCGCCACGGGCTGCGTCGCCGATGCCGTCGGCGATCTCCATGAGATCGTCCGCGTCGCGCGCAGGCAGGGCGATTGCGACCAGCACACCGCGCGGTGCTGCCGCCATGGCTGCCAGGTCACTGAGCGCCGCGGTGACGGCGCGATAACCGATCTCGCGCAATGAAAGCCACGTGCGCTGGAAGTGCACGCGCTCGATCGATGTATCGACGCTGATCACGATCTGGTCGCCACGCGCCGGGGTAAGGACTGCCGCATCGTCGCCGATGCCCTGCGCCAGCGCGCCCCAGCGCTCGCGCATCGCGGCAATCAGCTCGAACTCACCCGGCTTCTTCATGCGATCGGTGCGAGCTCGAAGAGCACCGGATAGCGCGTCGGCCGTGCGCGCACGCTCCAGGCACGCGGCAGTTGCGCGACCACGTCATCCAGCGTGAAGCCCCGTGCGCTGCGCCCCCGCTGCGCCAAGGACGCCGCGCGCCCGTGCACCCACGCGGCACATGTGGCCGCTGCAAGCGGCTCGCCGATCTGTCCAAGAAGCGTCGCGACCATCCCCGTGAGCAGGTCGCCGCTGCCGGCCGCCGCGAGCAGCGGCGTTCCTGTCGCGCTTACCAGTCGCTCGCCGTCGGGTGCGGTGATCACCGTCGGCTGTCCCTTCAGGAGGACCGTCGCCTTCGTGTGTCGCGCTACCGCGCCGGCGACGTCGAAGCGTCGCGCGAGCACGTCGTCCACGGCGATCCCCGCGAGCCTTCCGAATTCTGCGGCATGCGGCGTCAGCACAGCGCCACGGCCGGCGAGGCCGGCGGCCAGTGCGTTCACATTCGAGCTGAACACGTTGATGCCGTCTGCGTCGATCACGACCGGACCCTTGAAGGAACCGAGCACTCGATCGACCACTGCGCGCGCCGCAGAACCGCCGCCAAGACCGGGACCGATCGCGACGACGTCAGCCCACTTCGAAATGTCGCGCTCGACTTCCGTGTCCGACTGCGGCCAGGCTGCAGTCAGTGACTGCGGCTCGGCCTCGCGCACGCTCGCGAGCGACTCTTCGGCGACGACGAGCTTCACCATGCCGATGCCGCTGCGCCACGCCGATCGCGCCGCGAGAATCGCCGCGCCGCTCATGCCCGCGCCACCGCCGACGATTACGAGCTTCTTTCGGACACCCTTGTGCGCGTCTGCAGGAATCTCGGGAACGCGTCCGGCAACCCAGGATGCGTTGACCACGTGCGGCGCGTTGTCGCCGATATCGGACTGCGCGGCGAGTCCGATGTCGAGCACGACAACACGGCCACAGGCCGCGCGCGCCATCAGGTGGCCGCGCTTCAGTGTGCCGTACGTGAACGTGAGATCGGCGCGCGCGGGCTGGACCATCTTGCCACTGGTCGCGTCGACACCGGTCGGAAGGTCGAGCGCAACGATGGACGCACCACGTTCACGCATCGCGTGCATGCCCTTCACCGCGGCGGCGATCGAGCCGCGCGGCGCGTCGGCAGCGCCGGTGCCAAGCAGCCCGTCGATCACCACGCCCTCGCCACGATAGACGTCGCCCGCAGCCAGCGCCTTGTCGCCGGCCGACACAATTTCGACGGTGGCGGCCGCCCGGTCGCGCTCGGCACGCGCGTCGTCGGAGCGCGATGCGACGGGCTCGCACACGCGGACGCGGACGCCCGCAGCAGCCAGCGCGCCGGCGACCACCCACGCATCGCCGCCGTTGTTGCCGGGGCCTGCGAACACCAGGGCGCCGGCGCCAAGGCGGTCATGCAGTCGCGCCGAGATCTCGGCGGCGGTGGCTGACCCTGCGCGCTGCATCAGTGCACGCGAGGGAACTCCCGCGTCGATCGCGGCCCGGTCCCGGGCGGCAGCCTGCTCGGCGGTGACGACGACGGGGAGCGGAACGCTACCCGCTAACTCGCGATCCCCGCGCACCAGGGGTAGTCGCGCTCGAACGCCTGGTCGAAGTCGAAGACGTCCTGGAAGTCCTCGCGCGTGTCCTGCGGCTGGCTCAACAGGAAGCCGAGGTCCACGAGCGTGAAGACGATGTGACCGATGTCCGACGTGGACTTGATGCCCCAATGCTCCAGGACCAGTCGCGACATCACGCCAAAGCGCTCGAGGGCCAGGTCGCGACAGCCTGAGGCGAGCTCCTGACCCGTGATGTGCCGCCGCTCTTCCAGGCGCTGCTGGCAGTACTCCAGCGCCGCGAGCACGAAGAGGTAGGCGCGCTCGTCGTACCGCCGCTCACGCAGGCGGATGCGATCCATGATGCCGTCGCGAAAAGTCAGTTCGGTCATAGCCTCGTTTTTCTGACTACAAAAACGAACCGACGGGCGTCGCGCCCGTCGGGATGACATAATGTGTCGGTGCAACCGATCGCACAACAGCCAAAATGCGGGCCAATCAGCCCGGTGACCTGGCCTCTTGCGCACGGCCCACGGTCAGGTAATACACTGGGATTCCGACGGCCACGATCCCCAGCGTGAGCGCCGTGGCGCTACGGCTCGACGGGTCGATGAGCGCGTTGACGAGCAGGTAGATCGTCGAGAGCACGAAGAGCGCTGGTACGATCGGGTACCCGGGCGTCCGGAAGGCCGGCTTGTAATCGGTCCGTTTCCGCAGGACGAACATGGCCGCCACGGCGATGGCGTAGAACGGAATGATCGCCGTGACGAACGCATCCGCGAGCTGATCGAACGTGCGGATGAGCACGAACACCACCGCCAGAATGATGTTGATCGTGATCGCCACGTGCGGCGTCCCGAACTTCGGATGCACCTTGGCGACGGGCCGGAAGAACAGACCGTCGTCCGCCATGGCGAAGAAGATTCGCGGTGACGCAAACAGCGACGCGGTCAGGCTTCCGAAGGTCGACAGCATCACGGTCGTGCCGACGAAGGCAACGCCGGCCGGGCCGATGACGATTTGCGCGACGTCGGCCGCCACCAGCGGCGAACGTCGCATGTCGTCAACCGACAGTACAGCGAGATATGCGATGTTGGCCAGCAGGTAGATCGCGATGATGGCCAGCGTCCCGAGGATCAGCGCCCGTGGGAGATTCTTCTGCGGATCCTTCACTTCGCCGCCGACGTAGCTCAGGTCGCCCCAGCCGTCGTATGCCCACAACACGCTCACGAGGGCGAGCCCATAGGCGCTCGACGGGATCGGCGTCGCCGGCATCACGGGGGTGAAATGACCGCCGGTGCGCGGCAGCCCGACCACCAGCGCCACGATGATGATGAAGAGGAGACCGCCGTACTTGGCAAGCGTCGTCAGGCTGATCGTCAGCGTCCCCCACTTCACGCCGAGGATGTTGACGCCGCCCATCACCACGATGGCAATCGCCGCCACGTATCGCGCGTTCTCCGCCGGCAGCAGGTGCGTGACGCGGAGGAAGTAATCGGCAAAGGTCGTGGCGATGGCGCCGACCGCTGCCGCGCGAATGACGGTGATCTCCGCCCAGCCGAAGAGGAACGCCGGCAGGCGGCCGAACCCTTCATGGATGTACGCGTAGACGCCACCGGTGCGCGGATACATCGAGCCGAGCTCCGCGAACGACAGCGCACCACAGAGTGCGAGCAGGCCGCCGGCGACCCAGATCGCCGCGAGCGGCAGCGGTCCGGGGAGCTTGTCCGCGATGCCGGCCGGCGAACGGAAGATGCCTGAGCCGATCGTTGTGCCAATGACGATCGCTATCGCACTCCAGAGCCCGATTTGTCGCTTGAGGCCGGAAGGGTTTTGCATTGAGGAAAGGTGCTAGGTGCTAGGTGCTAGGTGCTAGGTGCTAGGTGCTAGGTGCTAGGTGCTAGGTG